>Ga0315912_10001475_pt1 | contig 28614 bp, 17 predicted proteins | sample VfabasoilMG_FD_204469 | JGI IMG/M metagenome (GOLD analysis project Ga0315912, IMG submission 204469) | Garden soil microbial communities collected in Santa Monica, California, United States - V. faba soil | ecosystem: Environmental > Terrestrial > Soil > Garden | place: USA: California...
GCATAGATCCCGTTACTGCATTGCGCGGCGACTGAGCCGCGGCCGAAAAAACTGGTTTCCCCTCGAGGACAAAACGATGAACGCAACTGCTCCGCTGCCTACGTCCACTTCCTTGATTCAGCTCGACGACCTGAAGAAGGTGTTCTACACCGACGAAGTCGAGACGCACGCGCTTTCGGGCGTGCACTTCGAGATCATGAAAGGCGACTACCTGTCGATCGCGGGCCCGTCGGGCTGCGGCAAGTCGACGCTGCTGTCGATCCTGGGCTTGCTCGACACGCCGAGCGGTGGGCGCTACGTGCTGAACGGCACGCCCGTCGAGAACCTCGACGCGTCACAGCGAGCGCAGATTCGCAACAAAGAGATCGGCTTCATCTTTCAGGCGTTCAACCTGATCGGCGATCTCACGGTGTTCGAGAACGTCGAGCTGCCGCTGACGTATCGCGCCGGCATGAAAGCAGCGGAGCGCAAGAAGCGCGTGCTCGAGGCGCTCGAGCGCGTGCGCATGGCGCATCGCTTGAACCACTACCCCGCGCAGCTCTCGGGCGGTCAGCAACAGCGCGTCGCCGTGGCACGCGCGCTCGTCGGCAGCCCGTCGATCCTGCTCGCAGACGAGCCGACCGGTAACTTGGACTCGAAGAATGGCGAGCAAGTCATGGCGCTGCTCGCGGATCTGCACGCCGACGGCGCGACGATCTGCATCGTGACGCACGACCCGCGCTACGCCGACTATGCGGATCGCAAGATCCACATGTTCGACGGCCGCGTCGTCGACGAGGAGACGCTGAACAGGCTCCGCGAAGAGGAGGACCGCCGTATCGCCGAGCAGGCGAAGCGCGGCCGGCCGCAGTCGGCCGACCTCAAAGAAGATTGATGCATGTGGGACACAGCGGTCCGAGACTTACGGCACGGGGCGCGCGGGCTGGCCCGTAGCGCATTGTTCAGCATCGTGGCCGTCGCCACGCTCGCGATCGGCATCGGCGCGACGACGGCCGTGTTCAGCGTCGTCGACGGCGTGCTGCTGAAACCTCTGCCGTACCCGGAGCCGGACCGGCTCGTCGCCGTCTGGCACGACGCGCCCGGCGCGCCGGGGCTCACCGCCGTCGCGGGCGGTTTGCAGCTCTCGCCGTCGATGCTCGTGACGTTTCAAGACGAGAACACCTCCTTCGAGCAGATCGGGCTCTGGGCGGTGCAAAACGTCAACGTCACGGGCTTGGCGGAGCCCGAGCAGGTTGCGGCCGCCGCCGTGACGAGCCAGACGCTCGACGCCTTCGGCGTGCCGCCGTTGCTCGGCCGCTGGATCCGTCTCGAAGACGAAGTCCCCACGAGCCCCCCCGTCACGATGCTCGCGTACGGCTACTGGCAGAAGCGCTTCGGCGGAGATCCGAACATCCTCGGCAAGAGCATCGAGGTCAACAACTCGAGCACGCAGATCGTCGGCGTGATGCCGCCCGGCTTCAAGTTCGGAGACACGCCCGCGGATCTCATCGGCGTGTTTCGCTTGAATCGTGCCCAGATGATTCCGCCGCCCTTCTGTTGTAACGGCATCGCACGGCTGCGCGAAGGCGTCACGCTCGAGCAGGCGAACGCCGACCTCGAGCGCATGCTGCCGCTGTGGCTCGACCGGTTTCCGTTTCCCGGCGCGACGGGGCGCACCGCCAAAGAGATCTATCTCGACACGTGGCAAATAACGCCGACGCTGCGCCCGTTCAAGGACGACGTCATCGGCGGCGTGCGCGACGTGCTGTGGGTCGTCATGGCGATGATCGGCATCGTGCTGCTGATCGCGAGCGCGAACGTCGCAAACCTGCTGCTCGTGCGCGGCGAGACACGCGCGCTCGAGCTCGACGTGCGCGCGGCGCTCGGCGCCGGATCGTGGCGCATCGCGCGGTCGTTGCTGCTCGAGTATGCGCTGCTCGCGTTGCTCGGCGGTCTCGCCGGTCTGCTCGTCGCCTATGGAGCCTTGCAGCTCCTGCTCGCGCTTGCGCCGCAGAGGATGCCGCGGCTCGACGCGATTGCGCTCGACGCGCGGTCGCTTGCGTTCGCCCTCGCAGCGACCTTGAGCGCTGCCGCGATCTTCAGCGTGGCACCTCTCTTGCGGACGGCGCGGACGCGGCTCGCGTCGCGCTTGCGCGGCTCGCGCGGTGCGAGCTCGGGCGTGGCGCAGCATCGTACGCAGAATGCGCTCGTCATCGGCCAAGTAGCGCTTGCGCTCGTGTTGCTCGTGAGCTCGGGTCTCATGATTCGCACGTTCGAGGCGCTGCGCGCCGTGGAGCCCGGCTTCACGGAGCCCGAGTCGTTGCAAACGTTCCGCGTCGGCGTGCCGCCGCAACTCGTGCGCGACGAGCCCGGCGTTTGGCGCACGCAGCAGAGCATCGCGGACGCGGTGCGCGCCATTCCCGGTGTCGAGTCCGTGGGCTTCACGAACGCTCTGCCGATGGAGCAAGTCGTCACGAACTGGGACGGCATTCAGGTCGAGGGCGGCGATAACAGCCTGAACGCGATGGCGCTGCGCGTGTTCAACGCGATTTCTCCCGACTACCTGCGCACGATGGGGATGTCCGTCGTCGCCGGCCGCGATCTCACGTTCGAGGACGTCGACGGCATGCGCCCCGTTGCGTTGATCTCGGAAGGATTGGCGCGCGAGCTGTGGTCGTCGCCAGAAGCGGCGGTCGGGGCGCGGATTCGCGGCCCAGCGAGCGGGCCGTGGCGCGATGTCGTCGGCGTCGTCGCAGACGTGCGCATGAACGGGGCCGACGCGGCGCCGCCGGCGACGGTCTATTGGCCGACGATCATGTCCGAGTTCTATCAGGGCCAACCGTTCATGGTCTATCGCGGCGTTGCCTACACGGTGCGCAGCCCGCTCGCGGGCACCGCGACGCTCGCACGCCAGATCGAGCAAGCCGTTTGGTCCGTGAACAGGAGCCTGCCCGTCGCGTCGATGCGAACGATGCAGGACATCTACGACCGCTCGCTCGGCCGCACGTCGTTCACGCTGGTGATGCTCGTCGCCGCCGCCGCTGCGGCGCTCGTGCTCGGCGTCGTCGGTCTCTACGGCGTGCTCGCGTACGCGGTGTCGACGCGCCGCCGGGAGATCGCGATTCGATTCGCGCTCGGTGCGCGCGCGCGCGACGTCGAGGGGCGCATTGTTCGGCAGGGCGTCTTGCTCGCGGGCATCGGCGTTGCGATTGGGCTCGCTGCTGCCGTCGGCGTCACGCAGCTCATGACGTCGTTGCTCTACGACGTGCGGGCCGTCGACCCGCTGACGTACGCGGCCGTTGCGGCCTGTCTCATCGCCGTCGCTGCGCTCGCGAGCTACCTGCCGGCGCGGCGCGCTTCGGCCGTCGATCCCGCGGAATCCTTGGCCGCGGAGTAGCGCCATGTTCGTAGCGCTGTTCGCCGACGGCCGCTACGCGTTGCGCGCGCTGTTGGCACGCCCCGCGATCGCGGCCGTCGCGGTCGCGACGCTCGCAATCGGCTGCGGCGCTGCGGCGCTGCGACGACGACGTTCGCCGTCGTCGACAGCATCTTGCTCGAGCCGCTTGCGTATCCCGAGGCGGACGAGAGGAGTGAACGAGTGACTCTGGGACAGGACTTCCACTACGCGCTGCGCGCGCTCGCGAGCCGGCCGCTGTACGCGCTGGCATCGATCGCCGTGCTGGCAATCGCAATAGGCGCGAACACGACCGTGTTCAGCGTCTTCAACGGCCTGTTCCTGCGCCCGCTGCCGTATCCCGACGGCGACCGGCTCGTCATGGTCTACGACTCTTATCCGAAGCAGAACCTCGACAACGCCGGCACCGCGATACCGGACTACATCGAGCGGCGCGCGCAGGCGTCGTCGCTGGAGGATCTCGCGATCGTGGCGGCGGGTCCGCGGACGCTCGCGTCGCAAGAGTCGCCGCAACGCGTGCTCGTTGCTCGTACGTCGGCGTCCTTGTTCGACGTGCTTCGCGTCGGCCCGGCCGTTGGGCGGGCGTTCGGCGAGGACGAGGAGGAACTCGGCAACGACCGCTTCGTCGTTCTGAGCCATGCCCTTTGGACGAGTCGTTTCGGCGCGAGAGCCGAGGTCGTCGGCAGCGACGTGCGCTTCGACGGCGATTCGTATCGCGTCATCGGCGTGATGCCGGAAGGCTTCGGCTTCCCCAGTCGCGCCATCGAGGCGTACGTGCCGTTCGCGTTTACGCCGGCGCAGATGAGCGACGCTGCTCGCGGCAATCAGTTCTCGCAGAGCGTCGGCCGGCTGCGCGCCGGCGCCACCGTCGAGAGTCTGAACACGGAGCTCGACGCCATCGTGCAGCAAAACGTCGCGGCGGGACGCGTGCCGGCCGACGCCGTGACAGTCGCCGGGTTCACGGGGCGGGCGCAGCTCTTGCGCGATCTTCAGGTCGGCAACTTGCGGCAGACAGTGCTCGTGCTGCAAACGATCGTGCTCGTGGTGCTGCTCATTGCGTGCGCGAACCTCGCGAATCTGCAGCTGACGCGCATCGCGGCGCGGCGCAAAGAGCTTGCGGTTCGCTCCGCGCTCGGCGCGGGCAGCGAACGACTGATGCGCATGGTGCTCGTCGAAGCGCTGCTGCTCGCTGTCGCGGGCGGCGTGCTCGGCCTTGGCATCGCCGCGGGCGGGCTCGGGCTCGTTCGCGCGCTCGGTCTCGATCAATCGAACCAGGGTTTCGAATTCGCGCTCGACACGACCGCGCTCGCCTTTACGCTGGCCGCGGCCGTCGTCGCGGCGCTCGTTTCGGGGTTACCGCCCGTGCTCACGATGCTTCGCGACGATTTGACGAGCGCGATCCGCGAGGCCGGGCGACAAGGCGGAAGCGGCCGTCGCGCGCAACGGCTCCGCAACGGGCTCGTCGTCGCGCAGCTCGCGATGGGCGTCATGTTGCTCGTCGGTGCCGGTTTGCTCACGAAGAGTTTCTACGGTCTGCTCGACGAAGGACCCGGCTTCAATGTCGGCAGCGTGTGGACCCTGCGCACGACGCTGGCCGGGCCTCGCTACTCGACGAGGGACTCATGGGCTCGCTTTCAGCAGCAGGCAGCCGGAGCGCTGCGCGCATTGCCGGGTGTGGCGGAGGCGGGCTTCACTTCGATCCTGCCGTTCTCGGGCAACAACGACCAAGGCTCGTACGACATCGAGGGCTACTCGACCCCGCAGGGCGCGTCGCCGCCGCATGCGCAGCACCGCTCGATCGACGAGGGGTACTTAGGCACGCTCGAAATCCCGTTGATCCAGGGCCGTACCTTCGCTGCACACGAAAGCGAGCCCGTCGTCATCATCGATCAAAACGTGGCCGACAAGTATTGGCCGAACGGTGACGCGCTCGGCAAGCGCCTGCGCCGCTTCATTCCCGGGGACGATAGCTGGTCCACGATCATCGGCGTCGTTGCAGCCGTCAAAGAGGGGAGCGTCGCGGATACGCCGGTCAAAGACACGATGTACTGGCACTACGAGCAGCGCCCGATCGCATCGACGGTGTACGCGTTGCGTACCGTCGTTCCGCCGGAGCAGCTCGCGCGGGCCGTCGGCGCTGCGATCGGCGCGCTCGATCCCGATGTCGCGGTCTACAACGCGCAGACGATGGAGGATCGCGTCGCGGGCACGCTCGGCCCGCAGCGCACGCCGATGGTTCTGACGATCGTGTTCGCCGGCGTCGCGTTTCTGCTCGCCGTCATCGGCATCTACGGCGTGCTCGCCTGGGGCGTGAGTCAGCGCATCAACGAGATCGGTGTGCGCATGGCGCTCGGCGCGCGTGCCGCGGACGTCGGCCGCATGATCCTCGGGCAAGGCGGTAAGCTCATCGCGATCGGCCTCGCCGTCGGTGTCGCCGGCGCACTCGCGCTCGGGCGCTTGCTGGCGTCTCAGCTCGACAGAGTCGGCTCGTTCGATGCGACGGTGCTCGTCTTCACCGTCGTCGGCCTCGGCGGCGCGGCCCTTCTCGCAAGTTGGTTGCCGGCGCGCCAAGCTTCACGGGTCAGTCCCATGACCGCGCTGCGCTCGGAGTAGCAGCGGCGGTGCGACGCTTTGCGCGAGGAGTGAGCACATGGACACGACGTTGAACGACATCAAGCATGCGTGGCGCTTGTTCCGCGAGAGCAAGCTGTTCACGGTGACGGCGCTCGCGGCGTTGACACTCGGCATCGGCGTCAACATCGCGATCTTCTCCATCGTCAACGCCGTGCTGCTGAAACCCGTGCCGTTCCCAGAGCCCGACTCGCTCGTGCAGTTGATGAACGCGAACAACGGCGCAGCGACTGGTCCCGCGTCGTCGCCAGCGAAGTACATGCACTGGCGCGCGCAATCGGACGTGCTCGAGAGCGTGGCCGCGGGCCGCAACGTCGAGATGAACCTCGAGCAGGGCGACGAGCCCGAAGCGATCCGCGTGGCTCAGACGAGCGCCGAATATTACGGCGCGTACCGGCCGCCGCTCGTCATGGGCCGCTGGTATACGGCCGAGGAGGACCTGCCGAACGCGGGCCACACGGTCGTCTTGAGCTACAACTTTTGGACGCAGCGCCTCGCGAGCGATCCGAACGTGCTCGGCAAGAGCATCACGCTGTCCGGCAGCCCGTACACGATCGTCGGCGTCGTGGGCCGCGAGTTCGACGTGCGCGATATCGGCCCCGCGCCCGAGGTCTGGGTGCCGTTTCAGCTCGATCCGAACACGACGGACCAAGGCCACTATTTCGCGACGGTCGGCCGCCTGAAGCCCGGTGTCTCGCTCGAGCAAGCGCAAGCGAAGCTGCTCGCGTCGGCGTCGGCTTATCGGGACCGATTCGGTGTCGCCGCGATGCCACCCACCGGCGGCTTCAGTGCGATCACGCTGCAGGAGGCGCTCGTGCGCCAGGCGAGGCCGACGCTGATCGTCGCGCTCGGCGCCGTCGGCTTCGTGCTGCTGATCGCGTGCGCGAATGTCGCGAACCTATTGCTGATCCGCGCGACGGGCCGCCGTCGCGAGCTCGCCGTTCGCGCCGCGCTCGGCGCGGGCCGGTGGCGCGTCGTGCGTCAGCTCCTGACCGAAAGCCTCATGCTGTCGCTTGCGGGCGGCGCGCTTGGGCTCATCGCGGGCTACGCCGGGATGCGCGCGCTGTTGACGGTCAACACGGCGGGGCTGCCGCGGCTTGGCCAAGCGGGTTCGCTGCTCGGCATGGATTGGCGCATCGTGTTGTTCACGGTCGCGCTGTCGATCGTGACGGGCATTCTGTTCGGGCTCATCCCGGCGCTCGTCGCCTCGCGCACCGATTTGAACGCCGTGATCAAGGACTCGAGCAGCCGCTCTGGCAGCGGCTTTCGCCAGAACAAGACGCGCTCCGTGCTCGTGCTCGTCGAAGTCAGCCTCGCGGTCGTGTTGCTCGTCGGCGCCGCCTTGCTGATTCGCACCTCACTTGCGCTCAGCACCGTCGACCCGGGCTATACGACCGAAAACGTGCTGATCATGCGCACGTCGCTGAACGGGCCGGGGTTCCAACGCGCCGAGATCGTCGATCAGACGGCGCGCTTGGCGCTCGAGCGTATTCGCCAGATTCCGGGCGTCGCGGCCGGCTCGATGACCTGCTGCGTGCCGTTGCAGGGTGGGCTCGGGTTGCCTTTCAACATCATCGGCCGCACGAACGAAGGGCCCTTTACCGGCGGCTCCGGTGTCCACTTCGCCGTGTCGGGATACTTCGACACGTTCGAGATTCCGGTCACCCGCGGCCGCGCGTTCAACGATACCGACACGGCCTCGGCTACGCCCGTGATCATCATCAACGAGGCGTTGGCGAAGCAATACTGGAAGGACGGCGCCGATCCGCTCGCCGACCAAATGCTGGTCGGCGGCGGCGCGGCCAACATGAAGGAGCTCGCGACGGAGCCCGTGCGTCAGATCGTCGGCGTCGTCGGCGACGTGCGTACCGGCAGCATCGCGCAGAATCCGGGACCGATGATGTACCTGCCGATAGCGCAAATGCCGGACGCTTTGAACGGGATGATGCAGGGCATGGGCCCCATGGGATGGGTCGTCCGCACCGAAGTCGACGCGGGCTCGGTCTCGAGAGAGATCCAGGACGTGATCCGGCAGACGACGGGCGTGCCCGTGACGAACGTCCAGAATATGGACGACATCGTGTCCCTCAACACGTCGCGGCAGCGCTTGAACATGCTGCTGATGACGATCTTCGGCGGCGCCGCGCTCGTGCTCGCCGCGATCGGCATTTACGGCCTCATGGCGTACTCGGTGCAGCACCGCACGCAGGAGATCGGTATTCGCATGGCGCTCGGCGCGCAGGCCGACAAAGTGCGTTGGAGCATCGTGGGGCAGGGCATGACGCTCGTCGGCATCGGTATCGCCGTCGGAATCGTCGCCGCGTACTTCCTCGCGACGTTCCTCGCGGCCGCGCTCTACGGCGTGCAACCGCGCAACGTCATGGTGTTCGTCGGCGTCCCGGCGGTGCTCGCCGCGACGGCGTTCGCGGCCGTGTGGATCGCGGCGCGGCGCGCGAGCCGCATCGATCCGCTCGAAGCGTTGCGGTACGAATGACCATGGAAACGCTGCGCAAAGACATCCGGCACGCCTGGCGCATGTTTCGCGAGAACAAGCTGTTCACGGCGACGGCAATCGCCGCGTTGACGCTCGGCATCGGCGTCAACATCGCGATCTTCTCGGTCGTCAACGCCGTGTTGCTGAAGCCCGTCCCGTTTCCGGAGCCGGACACGCTCGTGCAGGTGGTGAACACGGACAACGGCAGTATCGCAGGCCCCGGGTCGTCGCCGGCCAAGTACATGCATTGGCGAGCCCAGACGCAGGTGCTCGAGCATGTCGCCGCGGTGCGCAACATCGAGATGAACCTCGAGCGTGGCGAGGTGCCCGAGGCCATCGCCGTAATTCAAACGACAGCGGAGTACCTCGGTGCGTACCGTCCGCCGCTCGTCATGGGCCGCTGGTTCACGGCCGAGGAGGCTCTGCCGAACGGGGGCTTCATCGCGGTCTTGAGCTACAACTTTTGGACGCAGCGCTTGGCCTCCGATCCGAACGTGCTCGGCACGAGCGTCACGCTGTCTGGCAACCCGTACACGATCGTCGGCGTCGTCGGCCGCGAATTCGACGTTCGCGATTTCGGGCCGGCGCCGGAGATCTGGGTGCCGTTTCAGCTCGACCCGAATACGGCAGATCAGGGTCACTACTTCACGAACGTGGCGCGTCTCAAGCAGGGTGTCACGCTCGAGCAGGCGCAGGCGCAGCTCGTGGCGTCGGCGGCGGCATTTCGCGAGCGGTACACCGTGGCTGCACTGTCGGAGACGGGCGGTTTTAGTGCGATGACGCTTCAGGAGTCTCTCGTGCGCCAGGCGAGGCCGACGCTGCTCGTCGCGCTCGGCGCCGTCGGCTTCGTGCTGCTGATCGCATGCGCCAACGTCGCGAATCTGCTGCTGATCCGCGCGACGGGGCGCCGCCGCGAGCTCGCCGTGCGCGTCGCTCTGGGCGCCGGCCGCTGGCGCATCATGCGGCAGCTGCTGACCGAGAGCCTGATGCTGTCGTTCGCGGGCGGCGCGCTCGGACTCGTCGCAGGCTATCTCGGCATGCGCGCGCTGCTGACCGTGAATACGGCCGGCTTGCCGCGGCTCGGCCAGACCGGCTCGCTGCTCGGCATGGACTCGAACATCGTGCTATTCACGGTCGCGCTGTCGATCGTGACCGGCATTCTGTTCGGTGCGATCCCTGCGCTCGTGGCATCGCGTGCCGACTTGAATGCCGTCATCAAGGACTCGAGCAGTCGTTCGGGCAGCGGCTTCAGACAAAACAAGACGCGCTCGACGCTCGTGCTCGTCGAGGTCAGCCTCGCCGTCGTGCTGCTCGTCGGCGCCTCGCTGCTGATTCGCACGTCGCTGTCGCTGAACGCGGTCGACCCGGGCTATACGACCGAGAACGTGCTCGTCCTGCGCACGTCGCTGACGGGACCGAGGTTCCAGGCGACCGCCGCCGTCGACGAGACGGCGCGCTTGGCGCTCGAGCGTATCCGGCGAATTCCCGGCGTCGCTGCCGCGTCGATGACGTGCTGCGTGCCGTTGCAGGGCGGCTACGGATTGCCGTTCAACGTCATCGGCCGCACGAACGAAGGCCCGTTCACGGGCGGCAGCGGCATTCACATTGCCACGCCAGGGTACTTCGATACGTTCGAGATCCCGGTGATGCGCGGCCGCGCCTTCAGTGCGACCGACACGGCCTCGAGCCCGCCCGTCATGATCATCAGCGAGTCGTTGGCGAAGCAGTACTGGCCGGACGGCGATCCGCTCGCGGATCAAGTCAAGATCGGCATGGGTCCAGGCGATACCCGGCGCGCGAAGGAGCCGGTGCGCCAGATCATCGGTGTCGTCGGCGACGTGCGTGCCGGCAACATCGCGCTGGATCCGGGGCCGATGATCTACTTGCCGCAAGCCCAGATTCCGGAAGAGTGGCACGCATACCTGATGGTGTCGGGCCCGATGGGTTGGGTCGTGCGAACCAACGCCGAGCCTGGAGCCGTGTCGCGGCAGATCCAAGACATCGTTCGCGAGACGACGGGCGTGCCCGTGACGAACATCCAGAATATGGACGACATCGTTTCGATCAACACGTCGCGCCAGCGGTTGAACATGTTGCTGATGACGATCTTCGGCGGCGCCGCGCTCGTGCTCGCCGCGATCGGTATCTACGGCCTCATGGCGTACTCGGTGCAGTACCGCACGCAAGAGATCGGCATTCGCATGGCGCTCGGCGCGCCGGCCGAGAAAGTGCGTTGGAGCATCGTGGGGCAGGGCATGACGCTCGTCGGCGCCGGCCTCGTCGTCGGTATCGTCGCCGCGTTCTTCCTGGCCACGTACCTCGCGGCGGCGCTCTACGGTGTGCAGCCGCGCGACGTCATGGTGTTCGTCGGTGTGCCGACCGTGCTCGCGGCGACGGCGTTCGCAGCGGTGTGGATCGCAGCGCGGCGCGCGAGCCGCATCGATCCGCTAGAGGCTCTGCGCTACGAATAGCCGAAGCCGAGCGCGTCACCGTACGCGTTTCACCTCGATGAGGCCGTAGTCGCTGCTCACCGTGAAACCCCGCACGGTGCCGTCACGCGCGACGTCGAATTCGACGTCGACGCCGATGGGCGCGCTCGGGCCCTGCACGAAGAACTTCGTCTCCGAGGTCGCGCGCAGCTCGAAAGGTATCGAAGGCATCGTGCCGGCGCTCTGCGCGATCAGCTTGCCGTCCTTCACGGTCAGGTCGACCGTGAAATCGCCGCGGCCTTCGTACTTGCCTGCGTATCGCTCGAGGATTGCGGTGTCGAGCTCGATCGAAGCCCGCTGCGCGAGTGCCGGCCGCGGTGTGCTCCGCGCGATCGTCGGCAGCGTAGAGACCGGCACCGGCGGCCGCGCAAAGAGCCAGACCGCACAAACTACGATCACGGCGCCCAGGAATATCGACGGATGGAACGTCGGAAGCATCTCTTGGGACCTCACGCCGACGCCCGCACTGCAAGGTCCGGCCGGCACAGCATCCAATCGAGCCGGCTCCAGCGGTGCCGCGCGAGCTCGCGAAGACCGAGCGCGAGGACGGCGAGCCCGATTTCGAACGCCGCGATCGTTGCCGTCGGTGTCGTCGGCGACGATGCAAGGACGGCCGTCCTCATCAACGCGAGCATGGCCGCTACGGCGAGCGCGGCGTCGCGCCAGCCGATCCGTGCAGTCACGATGAGCCCGATGTACGTGCTGAGCGTGGTGCCGAGTGCGAGCAGGCCCATGCCGAAGGCCAGCACGCGCGTCGGGAGGGCGAACCAATCGCCGATCGCGACGAGCAGGAGCAGCAGCACGCCCAACGTGTAGCAGTTGTAGCGCCAAAACGCGTTCTCGACGCGGCGGAAGAGCTCCGCTCGCGTCCAGCGCGCACGCAGCCAAAGCGCGCGGCCGCGCGTCGCCGCGAGGCTTGCGACGGCGCCCGTCGTGACGCTGATGATCGTGAGGAAGAACACCCACGGGCTCGGCCCCGCCGACGTCTGCATGACCTGTAAGGCGCTCATGAAGTACGTCGCCATGACGATCGGCACGACTTGCCCCGCCGCGAGAGTCCATGGGCGTGCCGTGCCGATAATGAAGTCGATCTCGCCGCCGCCTCGGTAGGTCGAGCCCGTGAGGCTCGCGAGCCTGTGGCGCAATCGGCCGAGCGGTGCCTTCAAGCGCGGGGCAAGCAGGAAGCTCACGGCGAAGGTCGTCCACAGCAACGCGCACGCAGTCCAGGGTATGGCAAGCGAAGTGGACGGCGTCGCGATGAACCGCAGAGGCAACACGAGCGTCGCAACCATCGCGAACGAGCCGACGAGCAACCCGATCGTGCCGCTCTTCCCGGTCAGCCAAAGCACGACGTATAGAAAGCTGATCGTGACGAACGAGACGGCGAGCGCGCGCCGGAATACGAAGTCGAGCGCGAACGGCATGTTGTAGTAGTACATCGTGACGATTCCGGCCGCGAACACCGACGCCAGCGCGACGGTTGCGAACGCGCTCGCAAGCAGCTTGGTGCGGCCGTACGGTAGAACGTAGAGATAGTGGCTCGACGCAAGCCGTGCGAACAGCGCCGGCAGCAGCGAGGCGCCGAAGACGAAGCACATGAGTCCGGCGACCGGCAGCACGGAGATGACGCTCTCTTGCCAGAGCGAGAGACGGGACGAATTGCCGCTGCCGCCCGTCAACGGCGGCAAGTAGGCAATCAGCGCAGACGCGCCGATGCCGAGAAATAGCCCGACCGGCGTGATGACGCGCAGCAACGCCGTGCCCGTGAAGCTCGTGTAGATCAATCGCACGACGGCCTTCATCGATGCAGCTCCAGGAAGATCTCCTCGAGCGTGAGCTGCTCGACCTCGAGCTCCGCGCCGAGCTGCTGCGCGAGGTTGTCCTGCATCTCGGCGCGCCAGCCTCGCACGATCGCGGTCGCCGTCGTGCCGTTGCGCTGCACGTTGAGCGCGTTCGGGATCGCGAACGACTCGGGCAGGGGGCGCGTGGCGCGCGCATGCAGCCGGACGATCGAATCCTTCAGCGAGTCGAAGTCGCCCTGCCAGTACATGCGCTGATCCTTCAGGATCCAGATCTTGTTCGCGAGCCGCTCCACGTCGGAGACGATGTGCGACGAGAACACCACCGACCGGTTGCCGTCCGCCGCGACCTCGATGATTTGCTCGAGGAACTGGCGGCGCGCGACGGGATCGAGACTCGCGACGGGCTCGTCCAGAATCAGGACGTCGGGCTTGTGGCCGAGGCCGAGCAAGATCGACAGCTTCTGCCGCTGGCCTACCGACATGTTCTTGACGCGCTGGTTGAGATCGACCTCCCACTCGCGGCTCAGGCGGCCGACGAGCTCGTCGTCCCATTTCGGATAGAACGAAGCGATGACGCCGATCTGATCGGCGGCCGTGAGCTGATTCACGAGCTCGTCCTGTTGCGGCACGAAGCCGATGCGCGCTTTCGCGGCGCCGGGCAGGCGGTAACTGTCGTAGCCGAACAGCTGCACGCCCCCGGACGTCGCAGGCGTGAAGCCGAGCACGAGCTCGAGCAGCGTGGTCTTGCCCGCTCCGTTCTTGCCGAGCACGCCGACGACGTCGCCCGGCTCGACGACGAAGGAGACGTCGGCGAGAACCTGCTTGCCGCTAAACGATTTACCGAGGCCGCGTGCGGCGATGTACGGGCTGTTCATCGGTGTTCTCCCAACTATCGTGCAAGGCTTTGACGACGTCCTGTTCAGTGAGCTCGAGCTGACGAGCGGCCAGCGCGACTTGCTCGACGTGCGGCTCGAGCTGCTCGAGCCGCTTCGCGACGGGCGACTGCGCGCGTTTCGGTGTGGCGACGGTCATCGGTTTGCCGCGGTTGCGCTCGAGCACGCCTTCCGCTTCGAGCAGCGTGTAAACCTTCGACACCGTCATCGGGTTGATCGCGTGCTTCAGCGCGAGCTCGCGGATCGACGGCAGCTCGGTGCCGGGCGGCAGGTGCCCGCTCGCGGCCATGCGCCGGACCTGCTCCAGGAGCTGCCGGTAGATCGGCACGCCCGAATGAGGTTTCAGTATGAACAAACGGAATCGCCGGCCATGTGCATTAGTGAAATAATGCACTGTGGCTCGGAGGCCGGTCAACCGGCGCGTGCTAAACCGTGAAGCGCCTCACCACTGGACGCGGCGGCGCACTGTCCCGAAAATGGGACGCCGCCCGACGCGCGCGGGACTCCAACCGGGCTGTCGGCACTGTGAGTCGAGTGGAAAAAGATCACTAAACAGCAACTTACGGGTTTGGCATAGGAGTTGCCTTGCGGGCTGCGAATCACACTCTGAACAGGGGCGAACCAATGATCCGGCTGCAAGGCGTCGAGAAGTCGTATCCGTACAAGGGCGGTCAGACCTGGGTGCTCCGGCAGATCGGAATCGAGATCGCGGAAGGCGATTTCGTGACGATCATGGGCCCGTCGGGATCCGGCAAGTCGACGTTGCTCGCGATCCTCGGCATGCTCGACGGCGAGTACAACGGCGAGTACTGGTTCGACGACAAGCCCGTGCACAAGGCGAGCGTCAAAGAGCGCGGCAAGATCAACAAAGAGAACGTCGGCTTCGTGTTCCAGCACTTTCACCTGCTCGACGACCTGACGGTCTACGAGAACCTCGAGATCCCGCTGTCGTATCGCGACGTCGCGCGCAAGGAGCGTGAGGCGCGCGTCGCCGAGATCCTCGACCGCTTTCAGATGGTCGGCAAGAAAGATCTCTACCCGACTCAGCTCTCGGGCGGCCAGCAGCAGCAGGTCGCCGTCGCGCGCGCCGTGATCGCGAACCCGCGCATCGTGCTTGCGGACGAGCCGACGGGTAGCCTGCACTGGAGCCAGGGCGAAGAGATCATGAAGCTCCTGAAGGGATTGAACGAGAGTGGCACGACGATCGTGCAAGTCTCGCACGACGAGCGTGTCGCGGGTTTCGGCCGGCGCGTCATCGAGCTCGGCGACGGCTGGATCAGCCGCGATCGCAAAGTGGCGTGAACGACATGCCGACACGCCAACCGCGCATTTTCGTCGCCGACGATCAACGCGACGTCGTCGAGTCGTTACGCCTGCTGCTGAAGGGCGAGGGCTATGCGGCCGAGACGTTCGCGAATCCCGAGTCGCTCGTCGGCGCGCTGCGCGAACGCACGGCGGACGCCGTGCTCATGGATTTGAACTACACGCGCGATACGACGTCGGGCGACGAAGGGCTCGACGCCGTCACGAGGATCCGCTCGTTCGACGCGTACACGCCGATCGTGTTGATGACGGCGTGGGGCACGATCAACCTCGCCGTCGAAGGCATGCGCCGCGGCGCGCAGGATTTCGTCGAGAAGCCGTGGGACAACGAGCGGCTGCTCGCCGTGCTGCGCGCGCAAGTCGCGCTTGGCCGCGCGCTGCAGCGCGCGCGCACGCTCGAGGCCGAGAACCGGCAGCTGAAAGGCGCTGGCGACGCGCTGATCGCGGAGTCTCCGGCCATGCAGCCCGTGCTCGAGACGATCGAGCGCGTCGCGCCGACGGACGCGAACGTGCTGATCACGGGCGAGAGCGGTTGCGGCAAAGGGCTCGTCGCGCGGCTGATCCACGAAGGTTCGCCGCGGCACGAGCGCAGCCTCGTGACCGTCAACATCGGCAGCTTGGCCGAGACCGTGTTCGAGAGCGAGATGTTCGGCCACGTCAAAGGTGCGTTCACGGACGCGAAGAACGACCGCGTCGGCCGCTTCGAGCTCGCGGACGGCGGCACGCTGTTCCTCGACGAGATCGCGAACATTCCGAACGCGCAGCAGGGACGGTTGTTGCGCGTGCTCGAGGACGGGCAGTTCGAGCGGCTCGGCTCGTCGCGCACGATGAAGGTCGACGTGCGCGTGCTTGCAGCGACGAACGCCGACATCGACGGCGAGATCGCCGCCGGGCGGTTTCGCTCGGACCTGCTCTACCGCCTGAACACGATTCACATTCACCTACCCCCCTTACGCGAGCGCGGCGACGACATTCTGCGGCTCGCGCAGCGTTTCTTGACGCTGCATGCGCAACATCACCGCCGCGCAGTCACGGGGTTCAGCGAGCCCGCGTTGTCGGCTCTTCGCCGCTACACGTGGCCCGGCAACGTTCGCGAGCTGAACCACGTTTTGGAGCGAGCCGTGCTGATGGCGCGCGGCTCGTCGATCGAGCCTGCCGACTTGCGCCTCACGGCCGCACCGGCAGCACCCGGCGAGCGCCGACCGATGACGCTCGACGAGGTTGAGCTCGACGCCATACGTGCCGCGCTCGCGCGCCACGACGGCAACGTCGTCGCTGCGGCCGACGAGCTCGGCATGAGCCGTTCCGCGTTGTATCGACGCATGGAGAAGTTCGGCTTGTGACGCGGCGCAAGCGCCTGCGTTTCCAGAACCGCGTAATGATCATCGTCGTGCTGACGGTGGCGCCCGCTTGGGTCGCGACGGTTCTGCTGCTGATGTTCTCGAGCGTGTCGCCGCCGCTGCGCTACACGATCCTCGGCTTCTTATCGCTGGCCGTATTGATCGGCCTCGTGGCCGTGCGGCGGCACGTCGTGCGGCCGCTGCAGACTCTCGCGAACATGCTCGAAGCGCTGCGCGAAGGGGACTACTCGATGCGCGGGCGGAACGTCGATCCCGAGGACGCGTTCGGCGAAGTCATGGTCGAGGTCAACACGCTGTCGCGCACGCTCTACGACCAACGGCTCGAGGCGCTCGAGGCCGGAGCGCTGCTGCAAAAGATCATCGCGGACGTCGACATCGCGGTGTTCGCGTTCGACACCGCACTCAGGCTTCGCATCGTCAACAAAGCCGGCGAGAATCTGCTGCGCGCACCGAGCGAGAAGCTTCAGGGCCGCAGCGCCGCCGAGCTCGGCCTCGCAGGCATGCTCGCCGAAGAGTCGGGCCGCATCGTCGCGCACGTGTTTCCGGGAGGCGGCGGGCGTTGGGAGATTCGCCGGCGCAGCTTCCGCGAGGGCGGCAAGCCGCACGAGCTGCTCGTGATCTCGGAGCTGTCGCGCGCGCTGCGCGAGGAAGAGCGCCAAGCGTGGCAGCGCATCGTGCGCGTCATCGGTCATGAGCTGAACAGCTCGCTGGCGCCGATCAAGTCGATGGCGGGAACGGTTCGCAAGCTCGTCGGCCGCGAGCCTCTGCCCACCGATTGGCGCGACGATACGCGGGCGGGTCTCTCGATCATTCACGATCGCGCGGAGTCGCTCGAGCGGTTCATGGGCGCGTACGCGCGCCTCGCGCGTTTGCCGCCGCCCACGCGCCGCAGCGCCGATCTCGCGGCTCTCGTGCGCCGCGTCGCGTCGTTACACGAGACGCGCATCTCGGTCGAGGCCGGCCCTTCGGTGCACATCTCGATCGATCCCGATCAGATCGAGCAGGTGTTCATCAACCTCATGCGCAACGGCGTCGAGGCGGCGGGCGAGAACGGCGGCGTGCGTGTGCGCTGGCGCGGCGACGGCAGCGCGGTCGTCGTCGAGGTCGAAGACGATGGGCCGGGTCTCGCCCGCACGGACAATCTCTGGGTGCCGTTCTTCACGACCAAACCCCACGGCACCGGTATCGGCCTCGTGCTCTCGCGCGAGATCGTCGAGAACCACGGCGGCAGCATCTCGCTCGCGAACCGCGTCGGGGCGAAGGGTTGTGTGGCGAGCGTGCGGTTGCCGCTCGGCTGACCGAGCTCGAGACGCCACTGCAACCGATTTGCCGTCGGCCGTGTCTGTAACGGTAATTTCCTCCGTCCGTATCTGAACTGAGGCCTTGGTGAGGGGTAGGGGGTTCCGTGCTTCACGATCTTCGATTCGGGCTGCGGGTGCTCCGCAAGAGCCGGGGTTTCACCGCGGTGATCGTCGTTACGCTGGCGCTCGGCATCGGCGTGAACACGGTCATTTTCTCGATCGTCAACGCGGTCGTCTCGAAGGGCATGCCTTACGACGATCCCCAAGAGATCGCCTTCGTTTCGTCGAACCGCGGCGGCATCTCGTATCCGGACCTCGTGGATTTTCGCGAGAGCCGCAGCTTCCGAGGGCTTGGAGGGTTCACGAACCTGCCTGCCGATCTCAGCGACGGTGACGCAGCGGCCGAGCGCGTGCCGGGCGCGACGGTCACGGCGAATACGTTCTCGCTGCTCGGTAGTCAGCCGCTGCTCGGCCGCGGGTTCGCCGAAGCCGACGAGCAGCCCGGCGCCGCGAAGGTCGTGTTGCTGAGCCACGGCCTGTGGCAAGCGCGTTACGGCGGCGACAACGGCATCGTCGGCCGGACGATCCGCATCAACTTGGTCGACCACACGGTCATCGGCGTGATGCCGGCGAGCGAGGGCTTCCCGAATAGCACTCGACTATGGACGCCGCTCGTGCCGGACGCGAACGCGCAACGGCGCGACGTGCGCTCCCTGGTCGCCTTCGGCCGTCTCGCGGACGACGTATCGTTCGAAGGCGCTACAGCGTCGCTCGCGACGATTGCGCGCGGGTTGGCCGAGGCTTATCCCGACACGAACAAAGACATCGAGGCGCGCGTGGCGCCTTACACGGAGCGAGGGACGGGCGGGCCCATCCGCGTGATCCTGTACTCGCTGCTCGGCGCCGTTGGATTCGTGCTGATCATCGCGTGCGCGAACGTCGCCAATCTCTTGTTGTCGCGGGCAATCAAACGCACGCGCGAGACTTCGATTCGCACCGCCATTGGAGCGAGCCGCTGGAGAATCGTGCGCCAACTGCTCGTCGAGAGCGTGATGATGAGCGTTGCGGGCGGCGTGCTCGGTCTCGGCATCGCCGTGCTCGGCGTGCGCTGGTTCGACGCGGCGACGCAGCCGACGGGCCGGCCGTTTTGGCTCGATTTCTCGATGGACTATCGAGTGTTCGGGTACTTTCTAGCCGTATCCGTGTTCACCGGCATCCTGTTCGGGCTCGCGCCGGCACTGCAGATCTCGAAGGCGAGCGTCAGCGAAAATTTGAAGGAAGGCGGCCGCGGCGCGAGCGGCGGAAAGCGCGTCGGCCGGCTCACGGGCGCGCTGCTGGTCGGCCAAATCGCGTTGACGATCGTGCTGCTCGTCGGCGCCGGCCTGATGATCCGCAGCTTCCTGATCACGCAGCGCTTCGACATCGGCGTTAATACCGAGAACCTAGTGACCGTGCAGGTCACGTTGCCGAACGCTCGCTATCCGCAACCTGGCGATCGCCTCGCGTTTCAGGACCAGCTCCGCGAGCGGCTCGGCAACCTGGCGGGCATGGATGCCCTGACCCTTGTCACGATTCCGCCGGCCGGCGGGGCGAGCTTCAAGTCGCTGAAGATCGAAGGCCGCGAGATGACCGACGAGAACAATCGACTGCCCATCATTGCGAGTATTGCCGCCGTTCCTGGCTATTTCGCCGCGCTCGATCTCGCCGTGAGGCGCGGCCGCGATTTCAACGAGGCCGACGGCGCCGCGGGCGCCGAAGTCGTCATCGTCAACGAGAAGTTCGTCGAGCGATATTTTGCCGGCGAGGATCCGCTCGGCAAGCGCCTGCGTTTGGGTAACGACTTGAATCGCGGTACGGAAGACACGCAGGCGCCGTGGCTGACGGTCATCGGCGTAAGCCCGCCGGTGTTTCAGCAGAGCCCGAATCAGGATCTCAGCGTTCAGCCCACGGTCTACTTGCCGTTCCGCCAGGAGCAGCCCCCCGCCTTCACGGTGCTCGCGCGCAGCAGCGTGACGGGAGAGGGCGCCGTCGCGGCCATCCGCAACGAGATCCGCCAACTCGACGCGGACATACCGCTCTACAACATCCGGACGATGGCCGACATCCTTGCGCAGCGAAACTGGCCCTATCGCATTTTTGGAACGCTGTTCGCCGTCTTCGCGTTGATCGCGTTGTTGATCTCGGCAATAGGCATTTACGCCGTCGCCGCGCACGGCGTCGGCCTGAGGCGGCAGGAGATCGGCGTGCGCATGGCTTTCGGCGCGAAGCAGCGCGACATTCTGTGGCTCGTTTTGCGCCAGGGGATCGTCCGCATCGTCATCGGCATCGTGCTCGGCTTGCTCGCGGCTTTTGGCGTGAGCCGCGTGCTCGCGAGCATACTCGTGAACACGACCGCGACGGATCCTCTGACCTTCGCCTCGATCTCGGTTTTGCTCGCCGCCGTCACGCTGCTAGCGTGCTTCGTTCCGGCGCGCCGTGCCACCCGGCTCGATCCCGTGAATGCGCTCCGCGTGGAGTGATGCGCAGGATCTCGGGGTACACTGGCTCGCACACGAAGAGGGGCGAGCCGTATGCCACGCGCAAACGACACCAAGAAGCTCGAACGCTACGAGACCGCCCTCGCTCAGTTCACTGAGCGAGTCATGGCGGACCGCTACGTGCTCGCCGTCGTCGAGGTCGGCAGTTTGCTGCCGGAGACGATCTGGGCTCGGCACGCACTATGGTTGTGGATCATCGAGGCGGACGGCGTCACGCGGCGCATCGCGAGCGACGGCACGGACGAGCGCGTGTTCCGCATCCTCGTCGAGAACGGCATCAACATCCACGCCGAGGTGATCCCGCGCAGCCGCTTCAAGAAGATGGTCGAAGGCGCGTCGCGCACGGCGTTCTCGCACAATTTTTTCGCGAAGCGGCGCATCGTCGCGAGCAAGGACAAGTCGATCGACGGCTGGTTCAAGAAGGCCGATCGCATGGCGACGAAGGATCAGGAGCGCGAGCTCCTGGCGTTCTCGACGTGGACGATCCACGCAGCGATCCACGCGCGTAAGCGGCTCGAGGTCAAAGGCGACCTCGCGCTCGCATCGCAGGACACGCTCGGCGCCGCGCACAGTGTCGCGCACACCGAGATCATCCGCCGCGGCGAGATCTGGGAGGACGACGTCATTTACCGCGCGATCGAAGGCGCGCCCCAGCTATTCAGAACGATCTATCTCGACGTGCTCGCGAAGCCGAAGAACCGCAAGGTGCTGAAAGCGGCGCTCGACGCGATCGATGCCTATCTCGAAGAGCACTACACGGCGCACTTGAAGCCGCTGCTCGACTACTTGAAGAAGGAGGATCGCGTCGTGCCGCTGTCCGAGATCAGCGATCACTTCGCGTTCTCGCAAGTGCATCCTGGGCACCTAGCAGCCGCCTGCGAATGGCTCGAGCGCAAGAAGTTGCTCGAGAAAGTATCGGCGCCGTTCAAGCTCACGAAACGCAGCCTCGAGCGCGTCGAGGAGCCGGCGTACTTCCTCGACGCCGGTCAATGAGGCTCCGATGCGAACCACGATCGAGATTCGCGGGGCGCGCGAGAACAACCTAAAGAACGTGGACGTCGAGATCCCGCGCGACAAGCTCGTCGTCGTCACGGGCGTCAGCGGGTCGGGGAAATCGTCGTTGGCTTTCGACACGCTGTACGCCGAAGGGCAACGGCGGCTCCTCGCCTCGATGTCGTCGTTCGCGAAACGCTTCATCGGGCAACTCAAGAAACCCGACGTCGACTTCGTGAGCGGCCTCTCGCCCGTCGTGTCGATCGATCAGAAGACCGTCGGCTCGAACCCGCGCTCGACGGTCGGCACGATGACGGACGTCTCCGACTACCTGCGCATGCTGTTCGCGACGATGGGAACGCCGCACTGCCCGATGTGCAACGAGGCGCTTGGCGTAAGAACCCCGCATCAGATGATGGAGCACATCCTGTCGCTGCCGAAGGGCACCGAGGTCGAGGTGCGGGCGCCGGTCTACAAGATTCACGGCGAAGACTACGAGTATCTGTTCGAGCAAATCCGCGTGAACGGCTACCGCCGTGCTCGCGTCGACGATAAGCCGCGCGATCTCGGCGAGCATATCGAGCTCGCCGAAGACGAGGAGCACACGATCGAGGCCGTCGTCGACTCGTTCGTCGTCGGACCCGACATCGACCGGCAAATCGTCACGTCGCTGGAGCACGGGCTCAAGCTCGGCGACGGGCTGCTCGGGTTTCATATAGTGAAGCCGAAGGCTCCCGGGGCCGTTCACAAGAAATTCTACGAAGGCTTCGGCTGCGCGAAGCATCGGCTCGTCGCCGGCGTCATGGAGGCGTATCAGTTCACGTTCAACGATCCCGCGGGCGCGTGCCCGACATGCGCGGGTATCGGCACCGCAATGCGCGTGCATCCGAAGCTGCTCGTGCCCGATGCCACGCGAACGCTGAACGAAGGCGCGTTCGTGAACGCCGCGCTCGGCAACAGCCCCGACAGCTGGGGCGGACGCATGCTCTACAGCCTCGCGGCCCACTATGGTTTCAGCCTCGACGTGCCGTTCAAAGACCTCGCTCAGAAACACGTCGACGTTCTCTTCCATGGATCCAAGGGCGAGCAGTTCGAGGTCAAGGTGCCGCCGAAGGCGAAGGTCGGGCAGCAGCACGCGGGGAAGAAGATCAAGTTCGATGGCGTCGTGACGCAGCTCGAGCACAACTATCGCAGGTACCGCAAGCAAGGCATGTCGAACGCCGGCATGGACGAGTACTTGAAGAGCGTGATGGTCGAGTACGACTGCCCCGAATGCGGCGGCGCGCGCCTGAAACGCACGCGCCGGCTCGTCACGATCGACGGCCGCAATCTCTACGAGGTCGGCGAGATGCACATGGCCGATCTGCTGAAGTATCTCAAAGCGATGAAGCCGACGGCGCGGCAGCGCGCGATTGCCGAGACGATCCTGCGCGAGGTGGCCACGCGTCTCGAATTGCTGATCGCGATCGGCCTCGACTATCTGAGCCTGAATCGCCGGTCGGCGACGTTGTCGGGCGGCGAGTCGCAGCGTATCCGCTTGTCGTCGCAGATAGGCTCGGGGCTCATGGGCATGCTGTACGTGCTCGACGAGCCGAGCATCGGCCTGCACCCGAAAGACAACGTCAAGATGATCGAGACGCTGCAGCGCTTGCGCGACCTCGGCAACACGGTGATCGTCGTCGAGCACGACGCCGACACGATTCGCGCCGCGGACCACATCCTCGAGATCGGGCCCGGCCCCGGAACGCACGGCGGTGAGATCGTCGCGCAAGGACCGCTGCGCCAGATCCTCCGCGACGGCAAGTCGCTCACCGGTCAGTACTTGAGCGGCAAGAAGAGTATCGCCATGCCGTCCCGCCGCCGACCGGCCAGCGGCAAGTCGCTCGTGGTCCGCGGGGCGCGAGAGAACAACTTGAAGGGCATCGATGTCGAGATTCCGCTCGAGCAGTTCGTCTGCATCACGGGCGCTTCGGGCTCGGGCAAGAGCTCGCTGATTCACGACATCGTGCAGAAGAAGCTCTTCTCGCTGTTCCACGACAGCCGCGTGTTCGCGGGCGCGCACGACGAGCTGACCGGCACCGAGCATTTGAGCGACGTGATCGACGTCGACCAATCGCCGATCGGGCGCTCGTCGCGCTCGAATCCCGCGACGTACATCGGTTTTTACGATGCGATCCGCACGGTCTTCGCCGAGACCGACGAAGCGAAGAAGCGCGGCTTCACGGCGTCGACGTTCAGCTTCAACGTGAAGGGCGGGCGCTGCGAGGAGTGCAGCGGCGAGGGCACGATCACGACGCAGCTCTCGTTCATGCCGGACGTCGAGGTTCTGTGTCCGACGTGCAAGGGCGCGCGCTACAACCAGGACACGCTCGAGGTGCAGTACAAGGGCAAGAACATCGCCGACGTGCTGAACCTATCGGTCGAGGAAGGCGTTGCGTTCTTCGCGGACGAGCCTTCGATCGCGCGCAAGATCAGCGTGCTCGACGAGCTCGGCCTCGGTTACGTCACGCTCGGCCATCCGTCGACGATTCTCTCGGGCGGCGAAGCGCAGCGCGTGAAGCTCGCCGACGAGCTCGGGAAGCTCAAGCGCGGCAAGCACAATCTGTACATCCTCGACGAGCCGACGACAGGTTTGCACTTCGCCGACATCGATCGGTTGCTCGTGAGCTTGAATCGGCTCGTCGACAACGGCCATTCCGTCGTCGTCATCGAGCACAACTTGGACGTCATCAAGACGGCCGATCACGTCATCGATCTCGGCCCGGAGGGCGGGCACAACGGGGGTCGGTTGATCGCGAGCGGTACTCCCGAGGAGATCGCGGCGTGCAAGGCGTCGCACACCGGTAGAGCGCTGGCGCCGTTGCTGTCGTAGTTCCTCTGCGATTGGCTTAAGTCATTGACGATTCTGACGTTTATCGTCAGAATACTGGATATCCAACCAGCTAACTGACGCCGAGGTGATCCTATGGCCTGCGCCGCCCATTTCACTCCGGAGCAAGAGCGCCGCGCTCGTGGGCTCGATGACCTCGAAACCAGGATCACCGAGCTCTGGGGCTACTTGAACGCCGCCACGTATCGCTTCCTCGCGCTCGTCGCCGAGTTCGATCGCGAGAAAGCGTACGCGCGGCACGGGCTCGCCAGCACGGCGCAATGGCTGAACTGGCAATGCGGCATCGGCAAGCTCGCGGCGCGCGAGAAGGTGCGCGTCGCGCGCTTGCTTGAGCAGCTACCCGAGATTTCCGGAGCGTTCGAGAAAGGCGAGATCTCCTACTCGAAGGTGCGCGAGATGAGTCGCGTGGCCACGCCAGAGAACGAGTCCGTGCTCGTGCACATCGCGCGGCACGGAACGGCGGCGCACGTCGAGAAGCTCGTCAGGAAATTCAATTGGACGAAGCGCCGCGACGCGGCGAAGCTCGCGCAACGGCAGCACGAGCTTAGAAGAGTCCAATGTTTTTTCGGCATGGACGATGAATTCATTATCTCCGGCCGCTTGCCGAGGGAGATCGGCGCCGTCGTGCGCAAAGCGCTCGATATGGCCGTGGAGGCGATCAAGGAATCCAACGGCGTTGGTGCTGAGACTGGACTGCAAGTTCCAGCGCATGCGATTCAGGCGGACGCGCTACGCCTCATGGCAGAAACCTTTCTCGAGCATCGCGGGCGAGAAACAGGCGCCGGTTCCTCCGCGGATCGCCTTCAAGTCGTGGTTCACATCGATCAAGCGGTTCTGGCGGAGCAACAGGCCGTCGACGAAGCGGGCGATCCGCATCGCTGCGAGCTCGAGGACGGCCCCGCACTGGCGCTCGATACCGCACGGCGGCTCGCGTGCGATGCATCCGTCGTCGGCATCGTCGAAGGCGAGGAGGGCGAGCCGCTCGACATCGGCCGCAAGACGCGCAGCATTCCGCTCGCGATCAGCCGTGCGCTGAAAGCGCGCGACGGCGGCTGCCGCTTTCCGGGTTGCGATCGCACGCGCTTCTGCGACGGTCACCACATCGTTCACTGGGCGAACGGCGGCGAAACGAAGCTGACGAATCTGGTCACGCTCTGCGGTTTTCACCATCGCCACGTGCACGAGGGGGGCTACGGTGTCAGGCGTACCGACGACGGGCTGTTCGTTTTCACACGCCCGGACGGTACACGCGTCGAAGACACCGGGGCGAAGAGTTCCAGCTGGAACATTTTGCAGTCGGATCTGCGGAGCTATCTGAAGAAGCGCGAGCCCAACCTCTCGATCACGGCTGAGACGAGCCGCTGCCAATGGCGCGGCGAAAGCATGGATTACAGCCAGGCCATCGAAGCGATGCAGTTTCTCGAAAGCCGAGCAGCCTACTAGATCAAATGGCCAGTCCCGGAACCGGGACCGCGCAGTCCGGGATCGGGACGCCGTAGCGCAAAATGGCCGCAATATCAGCGTATTCCCGCGGTTCCGCGCGCATTTCCGCATGGCATATCGTTTGCAAAGCTGCGGCCATGAGTGTGCTTGCGCTCGGCATCGGTGCAACGACGGCGATGTTCAGCCCTGTTAGCGCGGTGTGGCTGAAACCGCCGCCGTTCGCCGATGCCGAGCGCGTCGTCTCTTTGGTTAAGTCGCTCACGCGGCGACCCCGCGGCCGGCGGCCGCACGATCACACTAGATGGCTCCCCCCATTTGGTCGTCGGAGTCGTGCCGCGGGATTTTCGCTTTAGAGAGTTTCGAATATGACGTTGCTCGCCGATCTGCCGCGCGACTTCCGCTATGCAGCGCGTTCGTTGCTGCGTACGCCGGGATTCACGGTCGTCGCCGTCGTCGTGCTCGCGCTCGGCATCGGCGCGACGTCGGCGATCGTGAGCCTCGTGAACGCCGTGTGGCTGAAGCCGCTCCCGTTCGTCGATGCGGACCGCATCGTGTCCTTGTGGGTGGATCTGTCGTCGATCGGCGGGCCGTCGCGCCTCGAGGCGACGCCGAGCCACTTCGACGCGTGGCGCCGGCGCGCGCAGTCGTTCGAGGCGATCACGCCCATCGTGGCCTCGAGCGTGAATCTCACGGGCAGCGGGGAGCCGGAAGGTCTCGCGGCCGTGCGCTCGACGCCGGATCTTTTTACGACGATTGGCCTCACGCCGATCGTCGGCCGCACGTTCCTTCCGGACGACGGAGCGGAAGAGGCCGTCGTCGTGACCGAACGCTTCTGGCTTCGCCGCTTGGGCGGCGACCCCGCGGCCGTCGGTCGCACGATCACGCTCGACGGCAAGGCGCACGTCGTCGTCGGCGTCGTCCCGGCGGACTTTCGATTTCCGTACGGCGAAAAGGACGTCTTCATTGCGACGGTGTTCCCGCCCGAGCTTCTCGCGGCGCTGGCCGCGTTCGTGCCGGCGCGCCGAGCCGCGAGCGTCAACCCGATGACGGCGCTGCGCGCGGAAACCTGAGAGGCCTGCGATGCAGTCTTGGATGGCCGACGTTCGCTACGCTTGGCGCAAGCTCTTCGGCGGTGCGGGCGTCGGCGGCACGCTCGTCGCGATCTTCAGCATCGGGCTCGGCGTCGGAGTCAGCGCAGCGATCTTCGGCGCCGTCGATCGGATTCTCTTGAACGCGCTGCCTTACCCTGAGCCGCAGCGCGTCACCGTCATCGAGACGCGCACGAGAGACGGCCTGCCGCGGCTAATGGCCTATGGTGCCTTCGTCGAGCTCGAGCAGCGCAACCGCTCGTTCGAGGCGCTGGCGGTTACGAGAAGCTGGCAACCCGTGCTCGTCTCGGACGGTGAGCCGGCGCGCCTCGACGGCAATGAAGTGAGCGAGGACTATTTTCGCGTCCTCGGAGTGCCGCCTTCGGTTGGGCGCGATTTCGTCGCCGCGGACGAGGTGGCCGGCGCGCCACGCGTGGCGATCGTCGGCGCGGGGTTCGCGCAGCGCCGGTTCGGCAGCGCCGAGGCGATACTCGGCCGCACGATCACGCTCGATCGCGAGCAGCACACCGTCATCGGTGTCATGCCGCGAGAATTCGAGAACGCGCTCGCTCCTTCCGTGGAAGTCTGGACGCCGTTGCGCCTGCGTCGCGACGCGCCGTTCGACGGTTCGGAGTGGGGTTTCCAGTTGCAAATGGTCGGACGATTGCGTGCCGGCATCTCGCTCGAGCAGGGGCGGCGCGAGCTGACGACGCTCGGTGAGTCTCCAATAGCAGAATTTCCGCGCCCGGACTGGGCCGAGCTCCAGAACGGTTTGGCGCTCGAGCGGTTGCAGGCGTCCGTTACGAGCGAGGTGCGGCCGGCGCTGCTCGCCATTCTCGGCGCGGTGCTGTTGCTGCTCGTAATCGCGTGCGCGAACGTCACGAACATCCTGCTCGCGCGCGCGCTCGCGAGGCGCGGCGAGCTCGCGATGCGGGCCGTGCTCGGCGCCGGGCGAGGGCGCCTCGTCCAGCAGCTCTTGGCGGAGAGCTCGCTGCTTGCGCTGTTCGGCGGCGCGCTCGGCGTCGCTATCGCCGCGCTCGTGACGCGCGGGCTCGTCGCGGTCGCGCCGGACACACTGCCGCGCCTCGACGCCATCGGCTTTGACGGCCGCGTGCTCGGGTTCACCGTCGCGACGACGGCGGTCGTCGCGCTCGTCGTGGGGCTCGTGCCGGCGCTGCGCGTGCGCGGCGGAGTCGAGGATGCGCGGCTGCAGGCCGGGGCGCGTTCGACGGCTCCGGGGCTGCTCGTCCTACGCCGCGGGCTCGTCGTCGCACAGGTAGCTCTCGCGACCGTGCTGCTGGCGAACGCTGGGTTGTTGCTGCGCAGCGTCGAGCGGATCTTCACCGTGCCCACGGGCTTCGACGCCTCGCAGACCGTCGCCATGCAGGTCGTCGCGACGGGCACGGGCATTCGCTCGCGCGAGGAAGCACGAGTTCTCTACGAGCAGGTGCTCGAGGCCGTGCGCGGTGTGCCGGGCGTCGTCGATGCGGCATTGACGAATCACCTGCCGTTGAGCGGCAGCCTGAACGAAAGATACGGCGTGAACATGGAAACCACGCCCGGTGATCCTGCGAGCACGATGTTCGTAGGCGACCCGTTCCGTTACACCGTCACGCCGCGATGGTTCGCGACGATGGGCATACCGCTCGTGCGCGGGCGCCTGCTCGGGCCCGAGGACGTACCCGGCGGTCCGCAGGCGATCCTCGTCAACGAGTCGTTCGCCGCACGTTTTGCCGGCCGCGATCCCATCGGTCAGCGCGTTCGCATCGGTGCGAACCGGCCGGACGTGCCACCGGCCACGATCGTCGGCATCGTCGGTGACGTGAGGCACGCCTCGCTCGCGTCGGCGCCGTCGAACGCGTTCTACGTCGCGATGGGGCAGTGGAATTGGGTCGATTCCGCTCAGACACTCGTCGTAAAGACGACAGGGGACCGGGTCTCGTTCGTCCCGTCGATCAAGCGGGCCGTTTGGTCC
>Ga0315912_10001476_pt1 | contig 28602 bp, 22 predicted proteins | sample VfabasoilMG_FD_204469 | JGI IMG/M metagenome (GOLD analysis project Ga0315912, IMG submission 204469) | Garden soil microbial communities collected in Santa Monica, California, United States - V. faba soil | ecosystem: Environmental > Terrestrial > Soil > Garden | place: USA: California...
GCGCCCGGGGCCTGCTGCCGGTGGCAGCAAGGTCACCCTGCTAGGGCGGCGGACCTCCTCTCCTGATTGGGCGGAGAAGTGTGCCCGGGGCGACGCGGAGCCGGACCTCAGGGGAGCCGCAGTTCGACTTCGCCTGTGGCGAACGGCGGGATCACCAACTGCTGCTCAATCGATTCGCCCGCGGCAGAGACCACGCTGCAGCGATACGTTCCTCGCGGCAGCGCGTGCACGACGAGCTGCCCAGCCGAATCGGTCCGCAGGCCGTCTTGCGGCGCGGGTACATCGCCTTTCTCCACCCAGTCGGCGACGCGCGCGCCGCTGGTCTGATCGACGAGGTCGACTGCGACGCCCGCGAGCGGCTTGCCCTCGCTCGAGCGCACACGAACTCGTGCCGACCCGAGGCGTCTCAACTGCAACGTGAAGGTGCGGGAGCTGGCGCTTACGCGAATCGGTTCGCTCGCGGGCCAGAGGCCCGGTTGATCGACGATCACTCGGTAGTCCCCGAGTGAAATGTGCGCGAGATGCACATGACCATCTGCATCCGCAAGCCTACTGCCGACCTCGATTGAGGCGCCGCATGCGTCCCTGAGCTCGAGTTCCGTCCCGGGCAGCAGTTCTGCGCCGTCTCGGAGTTCGATTTCGACACTGCCACCGGTCGAGATTACGAGCTCGATCACTCCGTCGCGCGTGGCCTCGGGCGTAACAAGGGAGCATGGCAATGATCCGTGGTCGAGGTGATAGGCCCTAGCAAAGACCTCGCCGGGCCCCCAATCGGCTACCAGAGCTTCTCCCTGCATGTCGGTCGTGTACCCTTGCCACCACTCAATGACCCCGTACTGCCCGCGCAGGGCAACCGAGGCGCCGGGAATCGGCGTGCCCGACTCATCAAGCACCCGCAAGCGCTGAGGCATTGGATTGAGAGAGAACTTGATGTGCCGAGGCCTCCTCGCATCCAGCTCAAACCCGGAAGCCGCGAGCATGACGCTTCCCTCGTCAAATGCTTGCACGAACACGCGTGTGGCATCGATGCCATCCACGTGGACACTTCCCGACGATGGCATGGAGACCGCTCGCTCATTCTCCGCACCGTGCGAGTCGAAGTACGTGACTACGAGCATGCCGGATTCGGGCAGTGTCCGACCCGGCGCAGGGATGACATCGATGTCCAAGGGCTGTCCATCGAGCTCGAACTCGCACACATTCTGAATTCCAGGGCGGATTCGCATCGTGCGCGTTGTCGTGCTGCCATCGCTTGCTTCAAGCGACAGTTCCACCATGCCGGGTGAAACGCCCGCCAGTCGGGTCGTCCCATCCGTGGACAGGCGCTGGCCAGCAATCGTCAGACCCGAAGCTTGGAGCGAGATCCCGTAGCTCGTGAAATCGATGGCCTTGCCCGAGTGCACGCGTACGAACAGTTCCTGCACTCGATGTAGCGCGATCCGGCCGAGTTCTGTGCGTTCCTTCGTAAGAGGAGGGACAGTGAATTCTCGACGTGCGTAGCCATCGGCCTCGAATCGGATTCGACCTTCGACATTGCCAAAACCGGATAGTTCGAATCGGCCCTCGCCATCGGCGATTCGCCCCGCACCCCAGAGACTCACGGCCACTCTCGACGAAATCACCAATGCCGTGGCTCGAGCGCCGCCCACGCCTTCCCCCGTCGAGGCGTCGATTACTTGGGCAGCCACTGTTCGCGGCTCTGGAAGCTCCAGTGCCGCATGCCCCACGCCCCCCGCTGGTACGGTAAGGGTCGCCAACGCCGACTGCACAACGTCCTTCGAGCTGGCGAGGAGCTGCACCTGGCCTGGTTTGACTTCGTCGATCCGGAATCCGCCATCCTCGCTCGACTCGACGGCCAGCTTCCCGCCATCCTTCGGCTCCTGGTTCCAGAAATAGAGCATGAAGCTCGCGACGGGATGGCCATTCCGCGTGCAAGTGCCTTCGACCGACGCCGCCCGTTCGAGTTGTACCTCAAGTGGAAAGTGGACCCATGTCTCGGCACGGAATAGCTCCTGAAGATTGGGAACAAACCCGGGCTTGCGCAATCGCACATACACTTGGCCAGTGGGAAGATTCTTGAGCCGGGCACGGCCTTCCGCGTTCGTTCGCCGTTCGATCCGGTTCCAGTTGCCGTCGCGAAGCCACTGAGTTGTGACGTTGACGCCAGCGATCGGCCGCTTTTCCTCGTCGACGACATGCACATTGACTCCAAGACCTGCCCTGGTGTGCAACTCGACCGTCATGCGCGAGTCTGGAGCGGGAGGCCCGATCAGCGTCTGCACGGCCTCGTAGTCGCCACCGAAATACCTCAGTCGAAAGCCCTCTTCGGATGCGATTGGTAGCCGGACAGGCCCGAAAGTGCCACCGGCACGAACAGGTGCCAACGCTAGAAACTCGCCCTCGTGCCCATGTCGCGCCTGGCAAGAAATGGATCCACCCGCCGGAACGCCGGCGCCATTCTCGTCCAGCACGCGCCCTTCGATCTCACAAGTGGCATAGAGACGGAGGGTTACCTTGTGCGCGCCGATCCCCGTCCAGGCCGCCGAGACGAGCCCGCCTGCCTTGGCTCGGATCCATGCCCGCGCAGGAAGTACCGGCAGCCGAGCCTTGCCAAGCGCGTCGGTCTCTACGCTGCTTTCCGGCAGGAACTCGAACTGCCTCGCTTCACGCTCCTCCTCGGAGAGCGTGGGCCAATCACCAAAATCCGCACGTTCGGTGACGATCGCCCCCGGGACCGGCTGTCCGTCTCTTCCGAGGACGCTTACCTCAACGTCTTCGCTGCTCCCCAGCGTGATGTCACCGAGTGGCGCCTCCGGCTCCTCCTGCTCGGATAGTACGCGCCATTTGCTCTGCTTTCCGGCCGCCCGCACCCAGAGCAACGACCCATCCCGCTGAATCGTAGAATCGAGCGCGGGGATCTCTGCGAGTCCCGACGAATCCGTCACCGACCTGGTCGTCGAAGCACGCTGGTCGGCATTTCGTTCCTCGGGCCACGCTGCGAGACGATCTCTCCAATCCGTCGGCCGTGGGATGCGATCAATCCTGGCGTTCCCAATCGGACTTCCGTTTTCGTCGACTACGCGCAGTTGACGACGAGCAACCTCGCGGACGGGAGGTTGGTCGGCCGATCTCAGGGACTCCACCTCACTAGAGCCTGAGGCGAGCTCAGGCGTCGGTTTCGCAGATGAAGCGCACCTTCCGAGGGGCGGGGCTCCGACTTTGTCTGACCGCGAGCGCAGAGCGATCGCAAGGAGTGCTCCGGCGAGGAGGAGGAGTATCACTCCCTTGCGCATCACAGCCATCACGCTCAGGGGACCATGTTGGTGATGGCTGGGTCTTCGATCGGCTTCGGCTTGATCCGCTTCGGGGGACCAGTCCCGCCCTGAAATGCGGATGCGATTGCACCGAGCGCCAGAGCCAGCAGCACGAGCGCTGAGCTCCGATAGACACGAACCACTCTTGAGTCCTTACTGAAAAACACTGGCCAACCTCCGGGCCACGCGGCCAATCCCGGACTCCAACCTGCGGACCGTCCGCGGTGCATACCGCGTGGGAACCCAAGTCCCGCTTCTCCGGCGCTGCGCGACGGCAAGTACGAATCCTCGGATCAAGTCGTGCTCGGGCTCAACTAGTCTCTCAAGCAGTTCGGAGGCATCCGAGGCTTCTGCCTCTCGTCCGGACTGAATTGCAAATAGGAACCTGTTCGCTTGGCCCACAGGATAATCCTCGCGCAGTGCACAGGCCTTTTCTTGGACCCCTAGGGCCTTCGTCGGGTCGCCATGCGAGGCCTCTGCAATCGCAAGAATCTCAAACGTCCTCAGTGCCGACTCCGTGGACGGCCAACCGTCCAGCACCCTGCGCGCGAGTGCGCAAGCAGCGTCATGTTCCTCCTGTGCGAGATACCAGAGAGCGGAATTCACCCTCCATGCTTCCCTTGCCTCCAATCGCTGCCCTAGCGCTGCGAGATCGAGCACGGAGAGGCCTTCCGGATCTTCAGGCGACACCGCGCGCTGGAGTGCCGCGATCGCTCCCGCCCAGGGCTCATCCAGGGTGGTAGCCGTGGCGGCTCGAAGTCTGGTGCGAATGTCCGCGAGGCCGGTCGCTTCCGCGCGCTCGTTCGCACCACGGTAGTGCATGATGAACATGCGCTCTCTCGCGCCGTCGAGCAGGCGCGTGCGGATGGCCTGGTGAACGATCTCTGCGAGTTCCGCCCGGTGCACGCGAACGAGCTCGCGCTCGAGCACGTCGGGGACCGCGAATCCCGAGACGCGCTCTTCGGTGCCTGAGCGCAGCGCCCGGAATGCCGCCTTGCGATCGGCGCGCAGGAAGATCGAACGCGGCCGGGCGGCGAGCTCGGTCAGTAGGTGCTCCAGCTCCGGGGCGGCATGTGTCCTGGAATCAGTCATCGATCTCGCCTCCCAGCCGGCCCGCCAGTGGCGAGCCTGCTGCGCGTTGCAGGGATTCTACAGCGTTTCGCAACTCGGTCTTGAGATCGTCGACCGGGCGCCCGAAGCGCCGCGCGAGCTCCGTGAGGCGGCTCCCGTCCTCAAGGGCCGCACGTACGAGCTGGCGTTGCAGGAACGGCAGATCGTGGAACACGACCGATACGCGCCGCGCAATCCCCGGCTCGACACCGAAGGTCGCCACGAAGTGGGCGAAGGTGCTTGGAACGCTGGGCGGCAGCCCGCCCGCCTGCTCTGCCTCCCGGTCCTCCTCGAGCAGTTCTCGTGCGGCACTGAGGATCCGGTCCGACAACCAGGGAGCCAGATCCTGCGGCGGCGCGTGCAGGAAGGCCGCGTACGCCACGCGCGCCAACGACCTCAAGTGCACGCGCCCGGGCTCCAGCAGGAGCGCATGCTCCTCGAGCACGGAATCGACACGCGCTCCGAGTTCGAGCGGATCGCCGTCCGCGAGCCGGAAGAGCACCTCGCGCGGCGAGCTCCCCCGAAATAGACCGTCATCCCCGGGACCAGGTCGATCCGGGCCTGCGGCGGGGTTGCGACCTCGAGGCATGAACGGGAACGCCTCCATACGCCGGCGGTGCAGAGCGCTGGTGGGTCCCAGCACACTTACTCGGCGCGGCTGGGATTCTCTGGCGATCCCGGGGAGGGCGTCAAGGGAATGCACTGGTTCCGAGCCGAGGCAGCGCGTGCGACGGGACCAAGGCCACGAGGATGGCCGCCCGGGGGGCGAGATATGGGCAGCAACTCGACAGCCTGGCCTCCTTCGGGGTGCCGTCGCGCGCGGCACGCCGGGGGCGGGCGCGTCGACCACGTCCCTCATGCGGCACGCGAAGTGGAAGCAGGTCCCGCGGGGGCGCGTCGGGATCCTGATTATCGATGAGGGGAAGCCAGTGATCGCCTCCCCACTTTCAGCGCCCCACCCAACTGAAGGCGCAACGGGCTGAGCGGCAGTCGCAGGCCGCGTCAGCCCGCGCGCCTCCAGCTCCTCAGAGGCTCCAGGTCACGACCTGCGCCTGCGTGGTGTTGAAGTTCCTGTCTGGCGTACACCCGCCGCGCACGGTCCCGTCTTTGTAGTAGACGAAGTACCAGCGCGTCATGCCGGCCTGGATCCGGTCGCCGGCTTGCGTCGAACGCGCCCACACCGCCATGTCCCCGATGCCGGGCGCCGTTATGGAACCGCCGCCAGCCGGCTTGGTGTACAAGCGCTTCACCGCGCCGCCCGCGCAGCGCACGCCCTGGCCGAAACTGATGCCGTTCGAGATCGAGGTGCTCGCCTGGAGCAGGATGCTCAGCGCTCCCGACTTCTCGCCGCTCGTCGTGAATTGCAGCGTATCGTTGTAGATCGAAGCGACGCCCGCAGCGACCAGACGCGCGCCACCGGTGAAGTCGGAGTTGTCGCAGCCGCTGCCGAGGTCACCCGGGTTGGCGCACGGACAGGCCATCACGCCGCCGATCCCGGGGAAGCACATGTCGATGCCCGGGGACGGCGGTGCGGGGTCCACCTGGAGATTGTCCATCAGGATCGGGGTGTCGGAGCCGCCGCGGATGACGATCCTCTTGAAGGCGGGCTGGGTTCCGGCGCTCCAGCCGTTCCAGACCCAGGTGCAACCGGAGGAGAGGTCGATCGGCAGCGTCGAGAGCTGCGTACCGTTGGCGCTGTAGAAGGTGATCTCGCCTCCCGTGATCGTGGTGTTGCTCGCGAACCTTCCCCCGAAGCGCACGACGGGCCGGTCGAACGTGATCTCGGTGTAGTTCACCACGTTTCCCTGCCTGGCAGCGCCGAAGAACCAGCTCCCCGACTGCGGAAACTGCGTGCAGGACGTCGTCGTCCAGGCCGTCGTGACCACGCAGCCTTGGTGAGTCGGAGTGCAGATGTCCGCCGTGTTGTTGAACGTGCGGTTGGTGACGCACTGCGTGTTGACCGTCGGGGTGCTGCTCTCGAAGGACTCCGACTGCGCCCCGGTGAACGGTCCGATCAGGGTGATGCCCGTGAGGACCGCGAATGCAAAGCTCATGGTGCTCCTCTCGTGTGGCAGAGCTCCGGCCCGCTCGCGCGTTCAGCGCGCCCCCGACGCCGGTGGCTGGCCGAGCGCAGCGCGCGACGGACTGCCACCGTCGCTGGCTCGCGGACACGTCTCGCAGCTCTCGATCTGCGATGTCCTATCTCTCGGCTTGACAGCGCCGGATCTGAATTTGAATCCTGTCACCCAGATGCGGGGTCGCCCCGCGACCACGGCCCCCGCCGTGGAATGCCGTGCCGCAGGATTTTCCGGGTGCCCGAATCGTCTCCGCCCGCTGCCCGTGCGAAACTGTGCGCGCACCCGCCAGGCCCTGTTCTGATGCCCAGATCCCCTACGAGCAGCACGAGGACGCGCGAGCTCCTCTCCCTCTCCGCACTCCTTCTGTTGTGGTCCGCCTGCGGCGGTGGAGGCGGCGGGAGCAGCGGTACGGGCAATTCTCTCGTCGCGCAGGAGGACGAGACGCCTCCGAACGAGACCCCCGCCACGTCCAATTCGCTGAGGCTCGGGACTCCGCTGCGCGGGGACCTCACGACGGCCGGCGACGTCGACTGCTTCGCGCTCCAGCTCTCGGCGGGCGCGGTCGTGCAATTCGAATTGTTCGGCACGCGCACGGACCAGGCGGCCTGGGGCGCCACCACCAACGTCCCGCGCCTGACGATCCTCGACAGGACCGCGAACCTGAACGCCAAGCTGCTCGAGCAGGACTACTCCGGGAGATTCAGCGTCGGCTGGGGCTGGGGCACCCACGATCTCGACATTCCGATGTTCCTGGTCCCGGCCGCGGGCACCTACTTCGTCGCCGTGACGCAGGACGACCAGACTGCCAGCGGCGGCGAGTACATCCTGCGCGCCTCCGCGGTCCCGATCAGCGTGACCCAGCACGAGCTCGAAGCGCCCGGCGTGAGCCTGCTGAACGACACCTTCGGCAGCGCCGAGGAGATCACGCCCGGCGTGCTCTACGGCTTCCACGTCACCGGTGAGCTCGACTACTACAAGTTCACCCTCGCCAGCCCGGCCGTGGTGCGCTTCGAGGTCAGCGCCTACCGCAACGGCGTTCCCGACGACACGGGGTTCTACTTCGACACCTACGTCCGCCTGTACGGCGCGAACGGGACGACGCTGCTCACCGCGAACGACGACGCCTGGTTCTACGACTCCGCGATCCAGTACGAATTCACGACGCCCGGGACGTACTACTTCGCCCTCGGCGAGTTCGACCCGGCCGACAGCCCCTACTTCCTGTCCTTCGCGACTTCGTCCGCAGCCGCGACCGTGGAGTCCGAGCCGAACGACGCTGCGGCGACGGCCAACGCGATCGTCTACGGCGAGCGCGGGAGCGGCAGCATCGCGCTCGGCGAAACGGATTTCTTCAGCTTCGCGGGCACGGCCGGCGACATGCTGCGGCTGCAGGCCTTCGACAACCGCAACAGCCAGGCCGGCACGGCCCAGGTCGACTGCACGCTCGTCGGCACGGACGGAACGACCGCGCTGGTGACGGGCGGCAACCTCTCATTGCGGACGCGCACCACGATCCTGCAAGAGACGGGAACCTTCTACGTCAAGGTCGAGGGCCTCGGCGCCAGCACTCCCTACGCGATCGGATTGACGCGCTTCGCGAGCTCGGCCTACGAGACCGAACCGAACGACACCCCCGCGACGGCCAACGCGCTGACGCAGCGCGTTTCGGGAGTCATCGATGCGCTGGCGCCGGCCCAGGACGTGGACCTCTACCAGGTCAGCCTCACCAAGGACCAGCTCGCGCGCTTCGTCTGCTACGCATCCAGTTCCCCCACGAGCAGCGACGGGCTGGGCGACTACTCGGGACACGGATCGAACCTCGCCCCGCTCCTCGAGCTGCTCGATGACCAGGGCCTGGTCGTCGGCTCCAGCACCAGCGTTCCGGCGCACGGCACCTTCACGGAGTCCGTGACGCAACCGCTCCCGACCTGTGCTCTGGTGACCGCCGTCGGCGCCAGCGGGACCTACTTCGTGCGGATCTCGGACGCCAACGCGGCGAGCGGAGCCAGCTACACCTACGTGCTCGAGTACGAGGAACCCTGAACGCAGCCGTGCGTCCCGCTCAGGGCTTCTGCTTGAAGTCCAGGCTCACTGAATTGATGCAGTAGCGCTTGCCCGTGGGCGCCGGGCCGTCATCGAACACGTGTCCGAGGTGTCCGCCGCAGCGTGCGCACGTCACCTCGGTGCGGACCATCCCGTGGCTCGTGTCGACGTGCTCGAGGATGCGCGCCTCGTCGACCGCGCGCGTGTACGAGGGCCAGCCGCAGCCGGAGTCGAACTTGTCGGCGGACGTGAACAGCTCCGCACCGCATCCGGCGCAGACGTAGGTCCCGTCCGCCTTCTGGTCCCAGTACTTGCCCGTGAAGGCGCGCTCGGTGCCCTTCCGGCGCAGGACCTCGAACTGCTCGGGGGTCAGCGTACGCTTCCAGTCTTCCTCGGACTTCATGACGGGCTTCCGATCTGTCTGGGCCGGGACCGCGATCCCATTCTCCGCGCGTGAGCACGCGCCGAACAGGCACAAGAGCAGCGCAGCGCCTACAATCCCCGCATGGGCCGCCAGTGGTTGCAGAAGAAGCGCGGGATCAACGCCGAGAAGCGCGCCAAGCTGACGTCCAAGCTGGCGCGCGAGATCATGATGGCCGCGAAGCTGGGCGCGCCCGACCCGGCCTTCAATCCGCGCCTGGCCGTGGCGATCGAGGCCGCGCGCAAGCAGTCGGTCTCCAACGACGTGATCGCGCGCGCGATCAAGAAGGGCAGCGGGCAGACGGGCGAGACCGTCCAGTTCGACCTCGTGACCTTCGAGGGCATGTCGCCCCAGAACGTGCCCGTGATCGTCGAGTGCCTGACGGACAACCGCAACCGCACGGCCCCCGACATGCGCATGCTCTTCAAGGACGCGCGTTTCGGCGCCAAGGTGATGTACTTCTTCGACCACGTGGGGATCATAGAGGCGGCGCACGCCCAGGCAGAGCTCGATCTCGAGACGGCGGCGCTGGAAGCCGGCGCGGACGACGTCGAGCCGCTCGAGGAGCCGCCCAAGGAGGGCTCGGCCGCGCGCTTCACCTGCGCGCCGACCGCGCTCGACGGGGTCACGACCGCGCTGCGCGGCGCCGGCTGGATCGTCAGCCAGGCGGAGCTGGGCTATCGCGCCAAGGAGCAGGCCACGCTCACGCCCGAGCAGCGTGCGGCGCACGAAGAGTTCCTCGAGCGCATCGACGACCACGACGACTGCCACCGCATCTACTCCGCCTGAGCCGGTCGACCCGCCGCTCAGACGGCCAGGAGCTTGCGCGCCTCCGCGTAACCGGGCGCGGGAAAGCCGAACTCGCTCGCCGTCACGCGCGTGAGCGCGACGAGATGCAGCCCGCGGTGCTCGGCGCGCGCGCTCGCGGAATCCTCCTGCGCAGTGCGGAAGTACTTCTCCGCGTGCAGTGCGCCGTCCTCGCTGACCGCGAAGTCGCGCAGCAGCGCGAGCAGCTCCTCGGGCGGATGACCGAGCGCACAGTAGCGCCGCGCGGCCTGGCAGGCGCCCTTCTGATCGGAGGCCCGGATGCGGGCCTCGATCTCGCTGCGCAACGCCGCGGGATCGCTCTTGGTGCAGGCTTCGGCGTCGTGATCATGGGGCGATTCGCCCATGCCTCGCGCCTGTCCGGCGGTGTGGTAGGCGGCCGCGATCAGGCTCGCGAAGGCGTTCCTGGCGCTGCCGACGCGCGCGATGTGGCGCCAGGCGTTGGCCGCATCGGAGGCGTGCACGCCGATCGAGGCTCCGTGCACGCAGCCGACGGGCTTGCCGGGCTGCGCCTCCCTCAGCCCCGCGTCGTGCAGCAGGAGTCGCGTCGCCGCGAGCGAGAGCGCGCGGCCCACGTCCTCGGCGTCGTAGCCCTCGGCCAGCGCCTGCGCGACGGCCAGCGCCGCGTCCTTGCGTGCGCCGCGGAAGAGCTTCTGGCCCAGAGCATCGATCCAGGCCGCGTCCGCGGCGCGTGTCCCGCGCTCGCGCTTGTCGAAGCCGTACTTCTCCATCAGCTCCGGGAGCAGCGCGCGGATCTCGTTCGGCGCCTGTCCCTGTTCCACGCGGTGGCTGTCCTCTTCGATGCAGAAGCGCACCGACTGCCGCAGCATGGGCAGCGCCTGCTCCTCGCCGGTCAGGCGCAAGAGGTCGTAGGCGCGCCAGGCCAGCACCACGCGGTGCACGTTCATGTCGTCGCGCACGACGGTTTGCAGTTCCTCGTACGCGCGCGCATGCGACTGGCGCTCGAGCAGGGCCAGGCTGCGCTCGGCCCCAGGCAGGTCGCGCGCGCGCATGCTCTCGGCCAGTCTGGCTTCGCCTGCAGGCGCCGCGAGCGGCTCGAGCGCGTCGCTACGCGCTCGCCCGACGTCCTGGATGAAGCGCGCATTGCGGTGCAGCACCTTCAGGACGGGCAGCGCGGCCAGCGGTCCGGGCATCTGCACGCTCATCTCGAAGCTCGGCATCAGCGCCATCAGCGCGTGGTAGCCGTTGTAGTTCGTGCCGCCGTGCGCGCGCGCGTTCGCCAGCGCCCCCGCGGCCACGAGGTCCGAGATCGAAGTGCCGCCGCGCACCTTCGAGACCAGCAGCGGGAGCAGTTCGTCCGCGGGGGTCTCCTGCATCACGTCGACCAGGGGATCGAGCGCGCCGAACCTCAGGCGCTCGCGGGCCGTGCGGAAGAGCGTCTCCGAGAAACCCAGACGCTCGCTGAACGCCAGACCGACCGCGGCGCAGCCCACCGTGATCCCCACCCCGCCCAAGAACTCTCGACGGCTGGTTGTCATCATGTTCGCCTCCAGGCCGAGCGTATCCCAATGGCACACATCCGGACAGCCCCAGGACTCGCCAGGTGGTGCGTGTACATCCTGCGCGCGCGCGGGGGCGTGCTGTACACCGGGATCACAACGGACCTAGAACGCAGATTGAGCATGCACCGCGCGGGCCGCGGCGCGAAGTTCCTGCGCGGTCGCGGCGCGCTGCGGCTCGTCTTCAGCCGCAGGCTCGGCGAGCACGGACTGGCCCTGCGCGTGGAGCGGCGGCTCAAGAGGCTCCAGAAGTCTGACAAGGAGGCGCTCGTGCGGACCGCGCCCTCGCGCGCGCGACTCCTGAAGCTCCTCGAGCTCGCCCCCTAGGGCGCGGCACGCTCCCAGACCGAGAGGTGCAGCGAGTGCACGAACGGGCGGCGCGCGAAGTCGCCGACGTGCCGGTAGCCCGCGCGGCCGAAATAGCCTTCGAGTTCCGCCAGCGGCGTGGGATAGCGGTTCGGCTGCTTCAGCCCGAGGCGGATGCGCCAGCGCTCGAGGCGCGAGGAGAACGAGTCCGGGCTGAAATAGGAGAGCAGGACGAAGCGCCCCGCGACGCGGCACAGCTCCGACACCACGGCCTGGCGCGTGGCCGCGTCGGGGAAGTGATGGAAGACGCGGAAGCAGATCAGGGTGTCGAACGCGCGCTCGGGATAGCCGAGCGCCTGCAGGTCCTGGCGCTCGAGCCTGCCGGACCATCCGAGCGGGCCGAGGTTCGCGCGCGCGAGCTCCAGCATCGCCTCCGAAAGGTCCGCGCCGGAGACGCGGTAGCCCTGCGCGAAGAGGTGCGCCATCACGCGCCCGTAGCCGCAAGGCACGTCGAGCACGTGGTGCTCGCGCGGAACGCAGAGCAGCGCGCGATCGACGAGCTGCATCTCCGCGCGGTGCTTGCGCGGATCCTTCCGGTCCCGGTAGCGCCGCGCCTGCTCGAGATCGTAGGTCTTCGCGAACGAGCTCAGTGGGTCGCGCCGGCCGGCGCCGGTTCCTGGATGTGACGCTTGACCCAGTCGATCCACAGGCGCGTACGCTCGCGCGCGTTGACCGGATCGCTCGAGGCGTGCGTGCGGCCCTGGAAGCCGATGAACTCGGTCACCACGCCGTTGTCCTTGAGGGCGTGGTAGAGCTCGAAGGCCTGCACGGGCGGCACGCGGAAGTCCCCGAGGTTGGTCATCACCAGCGTCGGCGCCTTGATCTGCGTGGCGTAGGTGATCGGCGACTGCTCGCGGTAGGCGGCCGCGTACTCGCTCTTCCAGGGCGAGCCGCCGATGCTGTAACGCCACAGCACGTTTCCGTCGGAGAGGTTGTACTGATCGACCAGGTTCGTGACCGGCGCCCCGGAGACGCCCGCCTTCCACTCGCCGGGGAACTTGCCCAAGAGCCAGGTGGTCATGTAGCCGCCGTAGGACCAGCCCGTGACCGCGCTGCGCGTCGCGTCGACGTAGGCGCGCTTGCGCAGCTCTGCGACCCCGGCCATCACGTCACGGCCCGGACCTTCGCCGGCGTCGTTGAAGATCGCCGCCGCGTAGGCATTGCCGAGGTTGTCGCTGCCGCGGTAGTTGGGGTTGAAAACGACCCAGCCCTCGGCCGCCATCAGTTGCGACAGCAAGTTGAAGTTGAGCTTCGAGGCGGAAGTCGGACCGCCGTGGATCACCAGCACCAGCGGGCGCGGGCTCGAGAGGTCCGCGGGCAGCGTGATCACGCCGTCCTCCTCGAAGCCGTCGCTCTTCCAGGTGATGCGCTCCATCTTCGCCATGCGGCGCGCCTGCGCCCAGTCGTTGAAGTGCGTCAGGCAGCGCGGCTTGGCGCTGGCCGAACTCATGACGTAGACCTCCGCCGGCTTGTCCGCGCGCGAGGCGGCGAAGGCGATCGCGCCCGAGTCCGCGACGCTGATCTCGTAGCCGAACGCGCCGGAGACGACCAGCCCGTCGAGGTCGAGCGCGCGCGCCGGGCCGTCGAGCGGCTGGACCCACACGCCGACAGCCGCGCGCTCATTGCCGGCGACGAGCAGCTCCTTGCCGCCGGGCATCCACTCCGCCGTGAACAGGTTGCAGTCGATGGCGCGGGTCAGGTTCTTGGCCGCTGCGCCGGCACTCGAAGAGTAGTGGATGTCGACGAAGTTCTCGGGCTTGCCGTCGCGCGGGTAGTGGTAGATCAAGCCATCGCCCGCCGGCGAAAACAGGGGCGCGTTCTGGAAGCTCTCGAGGCCGTTGAGTGAACGGATCGCGCCCGTTTCGACATCGACGACCGCCGCGTTGATCTTGTCGAACTGGCCCGTCTCGGTGTTGGGCACGCGCGCGAACGCGATCTCTCTGCCGTCCTTCGACCAGGAGAGCGGCGAGGCCCCGCTCGAGGGCGGGAGCACGAACTCGAGCGACCAGCTGCCGCTCGTGAGACGCTTGGCCGGACCGGAATCGATCGGCTGGATCCAGATGTGCTGCGGCTGGAGCGCCTCGGTGAGGAACATGTCCTGGTCGCCGATGCGGATCGTGCTGACGTGGCGTGCCTCGCCCTCGAGCTTCGGCGCCTCGTCCTCGGCCGCGTAGGCGAGCGCCTTTCCGTCGGGACGCCAGGAGAATTGGCTGACCCCGGTGGGCGAGCTCGTCAGGCAGCGCGCCTCGCCGCCGCCGAGCGGCAGCAGCCAGACCTGGGGATGCTTCGACGCATCCGCCGCGAGGAACGCCAGCGTCTTCCCGTCCGGCGCGAAGCTCGGGCTGGAGAGTTGCGTGCGCCCGAAGGTCAGCGGTCGAGTGCTGCCGCTGGCGACGTCGACGAGGCAGAGCTGCGGCTCGTTCTTGTTCTCGGCGAAGTTCGCGCGCGAGATGATCACCGCGATCGCCGAACCGTCGGCCGAGATCTCGACGCTCGAGACGCCGACGAGCAGGCGCAGATCCTCGAGCGAGATCGGCTGCTGGGCGTGGCCGGAACCGGCGAGCAGGAAGAGGATCGCGAACCCGGGGAGTGTGCGCATGGCGCACAAGCTACCTGCGACGCTCGCGCTTGGCGACTGCGGCCCGTGCCCTGCGGCGACTAGGGCCCCCAGGTCACCGAGACCGAGTTCGTCGCGTTGAACGTGTTGCCCGTGGGGATGGGGCAGAAGGTGGGATCCGGGTCGCGGTAGTACACCATGTATACGCGCACCCCGCCGGCCGGGATGTGGTCGCCCTTCATCGCCGAGCGCGCCGTGATGGACAAGTCCGTCGGCGCGGGAACACTGACCGTTCCTGCGACGGCGTTCACCTGGTAGAGCCGCTTCATGCTGCCCGTCATGCAACGCAGCCCGTCGCCGAAGACGGCCGGCGCGCCCGAGGTGCTGCCCTGCATGACCACGCTGAGCACCGCGGGCAGCTCGGCGTTGGCGGTCAGGAGGAGCGTGTCGGCGCTGACGCTCGCCACACCCGAGCCCCCCAGCACGGCGCCGCCGCTGGCTGCGGAGTTGTTGCAGCCGCGCCCCGCAAGGCCGGTGTTCGCGCACGGGCAGGGAACGAGCGAGCCGTCGCCGGGGCAGAAGCCGACGATCCCGCCGTTGCCGTCCGGCACCGTGGCGGCTGCCGGGACCGCCAGCGGGCTGCCGACGTTCCAGAGCCCGAGCGCGACGCTGCCGCTCACGGGTGCGATGTTGGCGTCGAAGCGGAAGTTGTAGGTCGTCGCCCAGCGGATCGCGTTCGCGTTCGGGTCCTGGGCGGGTGTCTGGCAACTCCAGGTCAGCGCCCCGCCGGCCTGGACCGCGGGCCAGTCCGTGTCCGTCTGGCTGACGTTGTTGAGCCCGTCGCCGTTGCGGAAGGTGATGTCGTGGAAGCCGACGTTCGTGAGCACCGCCCCGACCGGGATCGGCACGGAGAAGGTTCCGCCCGCGAGGTAGGAGTTCACGTTGTGCACGGCGTACTCGTAGTGGTACAGGCCGCCGCCGAGGTCCGTGGCCTTCGATCCGACTATGAACAGGCCGTCGTTGCTGACCTGGACATTGCTGAGCGTCACGCCCGATTCGAGCGTCGGCCAGGCGCGGATCGCGTCCTCCATGGCGTGCGACGCGCCCAGGGTGGCGAAGGTGTAGTTCGCCGCGGTTCCCGTGACGGTCATGCCCACGTAGCAGCCGTTGTTGTTGCCGTTCCCAGCCAAGGCGTCATCGGCCGTGGTGTACGTGACCTCGGCGAAGTACTGCACGCTCGCCGAGCTCGGTTCGAGATCGGAGACCAGCACCTCGCAGCGCCGCGCCGTCGTGCCCGCCCAGGGCGGGTTCGAACCGGGGTAGGGGAAGTTGCCGGTATGGGCGTTGACCTCCCAGCGCGGAGTCAGGCCTGCCTGCGCGCCCGCCTGTCCCGCGCTGTACGTGTCGGAGCAGCCGATCCCCATGTGCTGGTTGTCGCCCGGAGGCTGGCAGGTGCAGCAGATTTCGGTGACGTCGGACGCGAAGCCGTGCTTGAGCCAGCTCATGCCGATCTGCTCGAAACGCCCCGAGCCCGCGACGACCTTGTACTTGTAGAAGGTCTCGCCGATCAGCGGATGCTGGTTCGTGGGACCGACCCAGTTGAGGATCGCATTGCCCGCATTGCAGGCAGTCGAGCCGAGCGTGAATGCATCGAGCCCGTTCGCAACGGCGGCGTTCTGGACGTTTCCGATCGTTCCCACGATCACATCCGGGCCACTGCTGACGTTGCAGGGTGTCGCGGCGGGAACGAGGTTGAACGTGGCGGTGAACGTGGGGATGGAACTCCAGGCGCCGATCTGGATCAGATAGGAGTTGCCGGCCACTGCGGAGAAGAACACCTGCGACTGCTGGTCGCACGCGTCGTCGCTGCAGTTGATCTCCGTCCCGGACGCCGGACAGAGCGGTCCAGTGTAGACGGCCACCACCGTATCGGTGCTCAGGGCCCCGCAGGTCGAAAGCCTGATGGTCTCGTTCGCGCCCGCCGTCCAGAGGAACCAGACATCGTGGTGGGCCGTCGGGCAGGCGCCCGGCTGCTGGGGGCTGTCGGTCGAGCCGACCGTGCTGACGGCAAACGTACCCGTGCCGGAAATGAACGTGGCGCTGGCGCAGTTGTCATGGCCCTGCGCGGAGGCATGCAGGGAGAGCAGGGCGGCACACGCGGACAACTGGAGGAGACGGAGGTGGCTTTGCATGAGGTGGTGCTGAGGCAGCAGCGCGGGGCAGGGGGGACGTCAGGCGACAGAATCCTACCAGAGGGCCTCGTCCCCCCCCCCGCTGACGGGTGCCCGAGCCGCAGGGTTCCACCCCCGCCGCGCGGTCGCCTCTTTATCACAACTTTGTAAACGAGCGACAAGATTCCGCCCCGGCCGCGCGTCCGCGCCCCGGATTCACCGGCGTCCGCCCCCCTCCCGAAAGGTCCGCATGTTCTCCCTGCTCCCCAAGGACGATGTCTTCTTCGACCTCTTCGAAAAGGCGGCCGAGAACGGCCACCAGTGCGCACTCGCCCTGGTCGAGTTGTTCGAGAAGTTCGACAACCTGGAGGCGCGCGCCCGGCGCGTCAAGGAGCTCGAGCACATCGGCGACGAGCTCACGCACGAGGTGATCGACCGGCTCAACTCCTCGTTCATCACGCCGCTCGACCGCGAGGACATCCATGAGTTCGTCTGCCGGCTCGACGACATCATCGACCGCATCGACACGGCCGTCGACCGGGTCTGCCTGTTCAAGCTCGCGCGTCCGATGGAAGAAGCGCGCCAGCTGGCGCGCTGCCTCGAGCGCTCGACCGCGCTGATCCAGGAGATGATCCCCCTGCTGCGCAACATGCGCTCGCCCGAGGAGGTGCGCGTGCGCGTGCGCGAGGTGCACCGGCTCGAGAGCGAGGCCGACGGCATCGAACGCCAGGCGCTCGTGCGTCTGTTCGAGAACAATCCCGACCCGATCCACGTGATCAAGTGGAAGAACATCATCGAGGTGCTCGAATCGGCCACGGACAAGTGCGAGGACGTCTCGAACGTCATCGAAGGGATCGTTCTGAAGAATGCCTGAGCTCTGGCTGGTCGGCACGATCGTCGCGCTGGCTCTGGTCTTCGACTTCATCAACGGCTTCCACGACGCTGCGAATTCGATCGCGACCGTGGTCTCCACGCGCGTGCTCTCGCCACGCTGGGCGGTGCTCTGGGCCGCGGTGTTCAACTTCGGCGCCTTCTTTTTCTTCGGCCTGCACGTGGCCAAGACGATCGGCAAGGGCGTCGTCACGCCCGAGTCGGTCACGCTGCCGGTGGTGACGGCCGGTCTCGTGGGCGCGATCTTCTGGAACCTGCTCACCTGGTGGCGCGGCCTGCCCTCGAGCTCCTCGCACGCCCTGGTGGGCGGCTTCGCGGGATCGGCGCTGGCGCACGGCGGACCGTCAGCCCTGATACCTGCCGGGCTGATCAAGATCGGCGCATTCATCTTCGTCGCGCCGCTGATCGGGCTGGTGCTGGGCTGGCTGCTGATGATCGCGACCTACTGGGCCTTCCGGCGCAGCTCGCCCGCGCGAGTCGGCAAGCTCTTCCGCAAGCTGCAGCTCGTCTCCGCAGCGGCTTACAGCCTGGGGCACGGCGGGAACGACGCGCAGAAGACGGTCGGCATCATCTTCGTCGTCTTGATCGCCGCCGGGCGGCTGCCGCATGACGCCGTCGAGCCGCCGGCCTGGATCGTCATCGCTTGCTACGCGGCCATCGGCCTGGGAACGCTCATGGGCGGCTGGCGCATCGTCAAGACCATGGGTCAGAAGATCTGCAAGCTGCAGCCGGTGCACGGCTTCGCTGCCGAGACGGCCGGCGCGCTGACTCTCTACGGCGCGACCGGTCTCGGGATCCCGGTTTCCACCACGCACACGATCACGGGCGCCATCGTCGGCGTCGGATCCACGCGCGGCATCCACGCCGTCAAGTGGGGCGTCGCCACCAAGGTCGTCTGGGCCTGGGTGCTGACGATCCCCGCCTCGGCCGGCGTGGGCGCGCTGTGCTGGTGGATCTTCTCGCTCTGCGGCTGGCGCTGAGCCGGCTCAGAGGATGTCGAGCAATCCCGTTCCCTCGGGCGTGGTCAGGGTCTCGGTGTTCGCGCGGTAGTTGATGTTGGTCGAGATCTTGGCGTTCCAGGGCAGGGACTCCTTGTCGGCCACGATCCCGAGCGCGACGGCCGCGAAGCCGCGGGCGGTGCCGGTGATCTGCTTGTCCGCGAGCATCACGATCAGCGGGTCGATCGAGCGCGCGTCCCCGATGAAGCCCAGGGCGGAGGCGACGGCCGCCTGACTGGCGAGGCTCTTCGCCTCCTTGAGCATCGCAACCAGCTCGGGCACCAGCGACTTGTCGCTCAGCAGACCGAGCGCGATCGCGGCTTGACGCAGTAGCTCCGGCTGGTACTTCGAAGCGCGCACGATTTCCTGGATCTCGGCCCGGTACTGCGTCGCGCCGACCATGCCCAGCGCCAGCGCCAGGTAGCCCTGCTGGTTTGGGTCGGCCACGGCGACCAGCTTCTCGCGCAGCAGTGCGCTCGATTCGCGGTCGCGTGCGATGCCCAGAGCAATCGCGTAGGCGCCCGCCAGCCCTTGCGTTGAGCCGCGCAGGGCAGTGCGCAGTTCCTGGCGCACGAAGGAGCTGGGTGCGAACTCGCTCGAGCCGAGGTCCTCGATCGAGCGCTCCGAGATGCCCAGGCCCAGCGCCGCCCAGGGCCGCGTGCCCGTCGAACCACCGCTGAGCTTCGCGACCAGCAGCTCGCGCACTTCGTTCAAGCTGCGAGTCCCGCCCGCCCCGCTGCCCGGACGGCCGGCGACCTGGCCGAGCGCGATCATCGCGAAGGCCTTCTCCTGCGGCTGGCCGCGCTCGCCTATGCGACGCAGCTCGGCGCGCGCCAGTGCGTCGGCCGGATCGTCGTCGAGGTCGGCGAGCTGGCCCAGCGCGAGGATGCAGCTCTGCCGCAGGGCCTCCGGCTCGTTCCCGTGCTCGCCGATGCGCCCCGCGAGGTCACGCACGAGCGCTTCCCGCAGGACCAGCCCCGACTCCGGCAGCCTCGACTCGCGCGTCAGCAAGCGCGCCAACGCCCCGGGCACGTGCGCGCGCAGCAGCGTCTCCTTCGAGCCCGCACGCAGCAGGCCCACCAGGTACTGCACCTGCGCACCGCGCGAACTCGAGGCGCCCGCCCTGTCGTCGAGCGCGGCGCTCGGGTTCCAGTCGACGGGCGTAAGCCCCAGGCTGATCACCGCCGCGACCTGCACGTCGCGCGTCGGGGCCTCGCGCCCCCCGAGCAGCTGCGTCAGCTCCTCGACGATCTCGCCGCGCACCGAGTTCGAAGCCGTGCGCGCGCCGATCAGGCCTAGTCCGTAGGCCGCGAAGGCGCGCGTGCGGATCGGGACGTTGCCCTTTCCCACGATCTTGCGCCCGGCCTCGCTGTCCCGCGCGACCTCGGCCAGCGTGTGCACGCAGGCATCGTTGGCGAGGATCCCCAGCGCGACCGCGGACGTCTCCGCGATCTCCTGCGAGCCATCCGGCAGCCAGGCCTTGAAGCGCCCCTGGAACTCCGAGCGGCCGTCCTCGCCGCGGGCGTCGCCGATCTTGGCCAGCGCCACGAGCGCGCCGGTGACGATGTCGTTCTGGCGCTCGGTCTCCAGCGCGCGCTGCAGCGCCGGAACCAGCTTGTCGCGGATGTCGGCTTGCGAGGGCACGAGCGCGTTCGTGCGCCCGGGGTCTTCGCCGAACTCTGGCGTCTCGAGCCTCCGGTAGAGCGCGCTGCGCAGGCCGAGGAACTGGTCCTTGTTGAAGTTCCACCAGAACTCCCAGTTGCTGAGGTCGACTTCGCCCGTGATTCCGCCCGTCGGCACCCCGCCTTTCCCGCCCACGGGCGGACTGCCGCCGGTGCCGGTGTTGCCCGGATGCGCCCCGCCGGTAGGCGTCCCGGTCGGTCCACCCGTCGGAGGTCCCCCACCGCGAGGTGCGGGGGTTGTATCGCCGCCTCCACCTTTGCCTCCGCCGCCGGCGGGCACCGTGTCGCCCGGGCCGCGGTAGGTTCCGCCGTGCCCTGAAGCAGTCGAGAGAAGGAATCCGGATCCGATGCTGAAGCCGAGTGCGAGGAACAAGGATCGCGCGCGCATGATGGGTTGGAAGTGAGGTAGTCGGGACCTCACTGCAACCCATCGCAATCGCCGTTCCGTACGCCGGGGACAGCTACGGAGGCCCTCTCGGTATCGCGCGCGTAACCGGCAGTCGTGGGCGCGGAACGCCGCGCCGAGCGATCAGCCCCTGGGCTTGGGGCGATCCTGCTTGGTCGGACCCTTCGTCGGCGACGGGCCGCGCTGCAGCTTCGGCGTCGACGTGTCAGGCGGCGGCGCGGGGCTCGCGGCCTCCGTGGCGCTGCTCTTGAGCGCGCCCACGAGCCGCGCGCGGTTCTTCGAGATCGGCTCGAAACCGTCGTCCGGGATGGTGACCTTCTTGGCCTGTTCGGTGATCAGCGTCAGCTTGCCTTCGGCGCGCTGGACGAGCCAGCCCGTGATGTAGCCGCCCGCCACCTTGGCCGTGACGTAGAGCAGGCCGGCGGTCTCTTCGGGCAGGCCGTTGCTGGGCCTCTTGTTCAGGTCGGCATCGAGGATCTGCACGATCTCGCGCACCTCGGAGTAGTCGACCGACATGCGCCCGAGCGCGATGTCCATGCTGACGTAGCCACGGCCGACCGAGCGCAGGCGGCCCTGGAGGTGTTCGCCGTTCTTGAGCAGCACGCGCACCGCGCCCACGCTGGGCGTGTGCATCAGCGAGTCGCCGCTGATCGCGTCGAACGGGATGGCGCGCGAGGTCCACAAGCCTGCGATCTCGCTCTGACTCGGGCGTCGCGTGCCCCTGGGAGCCGTGAGCTCCGTGCCGGGCTCGTCGGTGTGGGCCGCGGTGAATGCGACCGGCGCGAACTCGATCGGCGCCGGGTCGGCTTGCGGGGCCTCACCGGGCTGCGGCTGGTCGGGCGTCGACGACGTCACGGAGGCCGTCGGCTGGCCTTCGGGCGGAACGGGCTGCGCCTGCGCGAGGTCGGTCGGCTGCGGCGTGACCGGCACCTGAGTCGCCGTGGGATCGGTCGCGGGCGGCTGCGCCACCGGCGGCACCTTCGCGACGGTCGGGTTCTCGGTCGTGGTGGGCTTGGGCTTCGGCGTCTTCTTCGCGGGGTTTTGCCAAACCTGCGACTCGCCGGTGCCGGTGCTCTGCGACTTCGTCTTGCTCTGCCAGTACTGCCAGCCGCCGACGGCGAGCAACGCCGTCACGCTGGCGGCAACCAGCATGCGCTTGCCGCCGCTGCGCGGTCCGGTGTACGGCTGCAGCGGTTCGCTTTCGGCCACGGAGTCCGGCGCTTCGCTCGCGCTGAGTTCGCTCGCCTGGAGCATCTCCTCGGCCTCCGGGCTGAACTCCTCGCTGCTGGGCACCCCTCCCGCAGTCGGGCTCAGCGGGAGCGGCGTGCGCGCTGCCTGCGGCGCGGCGGCCGCGGCCGTGCCGCTCTCCATGTGGAACAGCCAGGCTTGCGTCGGGTTGGCTTCGGCCGCCCCGGAGGTGTTGCCTGCGACGTCCTGCTCGAGGCCGAGGAAGTCGGTGGCGCCGTCGCCAGCGCTCCAGGTCTGCTCGGCGGACTGGATCGAAGCGCCGAGGTTCGCGCCCTCGGCAGGACGGTTGGCCGCGGGGGGGGTGGACCAGGCGTCGGCCTGCGGCGCCGACGAGTTCAACTGGTTGTCTTGCGGGTTTTCCTGTTGGCTCATCGCGGAAGTGACCAGGCGTTGGAGAGGTGATCGCGCTTCCCTGTATCGACCGTGCAGCGGCCGCGCCCGACTGCTTCCCGATCGATTCTCGCGCAGGTTCCGAGGCCAAGAAACGAACCGGCCCCCGGACGCGTGGCGCACGGGGGCCGGGACGGAAAGTCTTTCTGGAGACTCAGCTCACTTCAGCTTCTCCCAGTACTCCGCGGGCATGTCGTGCGCGATCTTGAGCGCGCCGTTGGCGCCGCCGTAGACCGGCTCCTCGATGCGGAAGACCTTGCCCCCGCCGAGGCGCGCGTGCATCTCGCGTTCGATGGCCAGGTCGAGCGCCTTGATCTGGCTGCCGCCGCCGGCGAGCAGAACGCGGTTCTTGAGGCGGTTCTGGAACTCCGGATCGAAGGACGCGATCAGCTTGGCCAGGCCCTCGACCATCGGCTTGACGATCGAGAGGCAGGAGCTGCGCACTTCCTCGGTGACGTCGAACTCGGTCGGCTTGCCGTTGACGGGCAGGTCGATCGTGATCGGCGGCATGTTGTCGGCGATCGAGGAGTGCTTCTCCTTGATCTCCTTGATCATCTGGATCGTGAACTGCGCCTGCGGGTACTTCTTGGCGATCGCCGCCGAGAGCTGCCCGTCGACGTAGTCGCCGGCGTAGGTCGTGGTGATCTGGTCGGACTCTTCCGGCATCGTGCCGTGCATACGGCACAGGTCGGTCGTGCCCGCGCCGATGTCGATCACGAGCGCGTCGTCGAGCATGTCCAGACCGTAGGCCACCGAGAACGGTTCCGAGCAGAGCATGACCGAGTCCACGCTCTCGCGCGCGGCCTTGATGATCGCGTCCTTGTGGTGGATCGCGGCCTCGGCCGGGACGCCGATCACGGCGTAGACGAGCTCGTCCTTGCGCGGCTTGGCGAGGCGGATGATCTCGCGGATCAGATCCGCGGCCGCCTTCATGTTGCCCTCGACGTCGTCCGTCTTGTTGTTGGACAGCTTGAGCACGCCCGCCGCCAGCGGCCGGTAGAAGCGGCACGAGAGGCGGTGACTCAGCGCGTCGTCGCCGAAGAGGATGTCCTTGCCCAGCAGCTTGCGGGACACGACGTCCTTCGGATAACCGACGTGCGAGGACAGCGTCACGCGGACACCGTTGCTCGCGGCCACGGAGGTCCGCGAGGTGCCCAGGTCGATGCCCATGTAGAGGACGCCGTGGTCCTTGGTGTTGGATTCTTCAGTGTTGCTCATAGTGGCCGAGATCGAGCCTTTCTGGCCCGCATCCTTGCCTTCCTGCACGGTGCTCTTGCTCATCGTCATCAGTCTCCGAAAGTTTCCGTCGTCTCCCTAGGGTCTCCGTCGCGCGCACGCTGCGGGCGGCGGAGTGTACTCAAGCGCTGGCCGCAGCGGCAGGCGCCGGTTGATTGCGTTTCTGGAATGAGAGGTTCTGCTCGAAGATCACGCCCATCAGCGCCTTCTTGTTCTCGGCCTGCGGATCGCTGTCGGCCAGGCCCTGCACGGTCTGGTAGAGCGAGGCCACGCCGGCATCGATGTTCTTCATCGCCAGCACGCGGCGCAGCTCCGATTCGGTCACGCCCAGCAGGCTCGTGAGCTTCGCGATACGGCGTTCGAGCACGTCCATCTGCTGCTTGTGCTCGGCCATCTGGGCCGCGACCGCCTTGCGGCGCTCCTCGAAGAGTTCGGCCACGGCCATGTCGATGATCTGCTTCTCGAGCGCCTCGATCTCCGGCGTGCGCCCGACGCTGCCGAAGATCTTCTGGATCTTGTCGATCATCGCGGCCTGCTGCAGCCCGCCGATCTCGGACAGCTCCTCGCGCATCAGGTCCTGCTCGGCCTGGAAGCTCTTGCGCTGGGCCTCGAGCTCGCCGCGCAGGAGGTCGATCTCGGCCTCGGCCTCGCGCCACATCACGTAGCGGTCGCCGGTGCCCTCGGTCGCCAGGTAGAGCGCGCGCCCCGCGGCCTGCACCAGGCCCTCGAAGGACGAGTTCGTCTCGGCCAGCAGGTTGTGCGCCGCGCCCAGGCTCAGGGCCAGCGGCAGGCGATCGCCGCCGCAGTCGACGGTGATCTGGCGCGCGGCGGCGTTGAGCTCGGCGCCCAGCTCGCCCATGCGCGAGGCGCTCGTGTTCGGGAAGATCGCCATGATGCGATCGCCGGACATCAGCGCCATGCCGAAGAAGCCGCCCTTCTTGCTGACGTTCTTGAGCGCGTCGTAGGCCATGCGGATGGCCTCGTCCTTGCCCTTCCAGCCCTGCTTGTCCTGGATGCGCGCCAGGTTGTCGACGGCCACCATCAGCGCGCACATCGGATAGCGCTGCGTGCGCGCGCGGTGGAACTCGACCCGCATGACCCCCAGCATCTGGGAGATCGAGAGCTTGGGGGCGCTGTTGGCCCGGGGCTCTTTGGCTGCAGTCTCGCTCATGGAGGTCGTGGGGCTCTGACTCGAATCGCGGGAATCCGGCTGCAATCGCGCCGCGCGCGACCAGCCCTGTCCGCACCCGATCGGGATTCGAGCCTCTCGTTCTTGAGACAAGGCGGCGCTCCCCGGCCGCCCGCGTTCAGCGCGAAGTTTCTTCCCGGGCCGGTCTCGCCCACTCGACCGCCCAGCGTTCGAGCAATCCCGGCAGGACCTCCGCGGCGCGACCGGGGTGGTACTCGTCCCGGGCGTCGAGGCCCTCGGGCGGCTCGAGCGACTGGACCAGGGTGCGGCCCCCCCGAGCGCGCGCGACCGCCAAGAGACCCGCCGCCGGCTGGACCACTCCGCTCGTCCCGAGCGAGAGGAAGTGCGTGCAGCGGCCGAGCAGGCTCTCGATCACGCGCATCCCGAAGGGCAGTTCGCCGAACCAGACCACATCGGGCCGCAGACGCGCATGACCGCAGACCGGGCAGGGGACGAAGCGCTGCGGATCGAGCGAATGCCGGTCTTCCAGCGTGTGCGCGCAGCGCTCGCAGCGCAGGCGCAAGAGCGAGCCGTGCATCTGGATCGGTCGCGAGCCGGCGCGCTGGTGCAGGTCATCGACGTTCTGCGTCACCAGCGTGAACTCCGGCGACTCGAACCGCGCCAGCGCGTGGTGCGCCGCGTTGGGCTCGGCTTGCAAGACGCGCGCGCGACGCTCCTGGTAGAAGCGCCAGACCAGCTCGGGTTCGCGGCGCCAGGCCTCGGGGGTCGCCACTTCCTCCGGCCGGCGGCCCTCCCACAGGCCGCCGGCGCCGCGAAAGGTCGCCAGGCCGGAGTCGGCGGACAGCCCCGCACCCGTCAGGACCAGGACGGAGATAGGCATGCGTCCACTGTACGCGCCGCGCGACGGAGCGCGCGCTCGAGGTCTGCCCACAGGTCCTCGACATCCTCGACGCCGACCGACAGGCGCAGCAGGCCGGGCGAGATGCCGGCCGCTGCGCGCGCCGCATCGTCCATCGAGGCGTGCGTCATCGTCGCCGGGTGCGCCACCAGGCTCTCGACCCCGCCCAACGACTCGGCCAGCGTGAAGTGCACGAGCGGTTCGAGCAGGCGCTGCACGGCCGCGACTCCGCCGCGCAGTTCGAACGCGAGCATCGCGCCCAGACCGGGGTAGTGCACGGCCTCCACGGCCTCGTGCCCGGCGAGCCGGCCGGCCAGGATGCGCGCGGACTGCTGCTGCGCCTGCATGCGCAGCGGCAGCGTCCTCAACCCGCGCAAGGCGAGGTAGCTGTCGAAGGGCGCCCCGGTGATGCCTGTGCAGTTGGCCCACCAGGCCAGCTCCTGCACGAGCGCGGGATCGCGCGCGACGACCGCGCCCCCCACGACGTCGCTGTGGCCGTTGATGTACTTCGTGGTCGAGTGCACCACGAGGTCCGCTCCGAGGTCGAGCGGCTTCTGCAGGACCGGCGAGAGGAACGTGTTGTCGCAGGCGACGAGCGCCCCCACGGCCCGCGCGGCACTGGCTACGCTGCGCACGTCGGTCACTCGCAGCAACGGGTTCGAGGGCGTCTCGATCCAGACCAGGGCCGGCTTGCGCGCCAGCGCCGCGGCCAGCGCCGCCGAGTCGCGCATGTCGACGAGCTCGAGCTCGATGCGCTGCTGGCGTTCGCGCGCCTTGAAGAGCCTCCAGGTCCCTCCGTAGCCGTCGTGCGGCGCGAGCACCCTCGCGCGCGGGCCGAGCAGCTCGAGCACGAGCGCGATCGCCGACATCCCCGTCGACGTCACGACGGCCCCGGCGCCGTGCTCGAGCTGCGCGAGCGCCGCGGCGAACAGGTCGCGCGTCGGGTTGCCGCTGCGCGTGTAGTCGTAGGTGCGCTTCTTCCCGAAGCCCTCGAAGCCGAAGTTGGCCGAGAGGTGGATAGGCGGCATCACCGCCCCGTGCTGCGCATCCGCGCAGACGCCGCTGCGCGCGGCGATCGTCGAGTCCTTCACGCGCCACCTCCCCGGCGCACGAGCGCGCCGACCTGCTCGATCTCCTTCAGGAACGCGTCGTGGCCGTAGGCCGAGGCGATGCGCACGAGCTCGGCGGGGCCGGCGAGCCCGCGCGCGAGTTCCTCGACCGACTCCCAGGGCACGAGCAGGTCGCTGTCAGCGCCGGCGACGAGCGCGGGCGTCGCGATCGCCGCCGGATCGCAAGTGTGCGTGTCGGTCGCGCGCGAGAGCACGGCGAGCGCCGCCGCGTCGAAACGCCGGACGAAGTCCGCGCCGCGCGCCTCGAGGTAGCTGCGCACGCCCTCGCGACCGCCGCGCCGCGCCCAGTCGGCGCGCGCGCGGTAGGTCGTCAACGCCAGGCCGCGCGCGAGCTCCAGCGCGCGCTCCTCGCGCCCGGTCTCGCGACCGAGCTCGAGGATCGAGGCCTGCAGCGCGCGCCAGGCGCTGGCGAGCGGATCGCTCGTTGCCGCCGCGCTGATCACCACGAGCCGCCCGACCTCGTGCGGGAAGAGCTCGGCGAACGCCAGCGCGACCATTCCCCCGAACGACGCGCCGACGATCGCGTCGTAGCGCGCGCGCCCGAGCGCCTGCAGCAGCGCGTGCAGCGCCCGCGCCTGGTCGCGCGTGCTGACCGCGGGGAAGTTCCAGCCGAGCCCCGTCGATCGCGGCCCGCTCGAGAGCCCTGCGCCGCCGAGCCAGTCGATCCCGAGCAGCGCGAGCTCGCGCGTGTCGAGCGGCTTGCCTTCGCCTGCGAGCCACTCCCAGAAGCCCGGACTGGGATCCTCGGCGTTGCTGGCGACGTGCCTGCCGGCCGAGATCCCGCCCAGCACGCACACCAGCGGACCCTCGGGATCGCCCTGCAATTCGTAGGCGAGCTGCGGTTCCCCGAGCGTCCCGCCCTCGAGCTCGAATCCTTGCGGGAGCGCGAGCACACTGGCCTCGTTCGCGGTCGTGAAGGCCGAGCTCACGCGCCACCTCCCCGAACGCCGAGGTCCGCCAGCACGGCCTGCGCGGTGCGCGCGGGGCCCAGGGCCGAACCGATGTGCACGCGGCGCTGGCCGCTGCGAGCGCGGTACGAGTAGACCACGCGATCGCAGGGCGCCGCGAGGATCGAGCCGCGCGGCAGCTCCTCGGCGCGCACGCTGAAGCGACCCGAGCGCGTCGCACGCGCCACGAGGCGCGTCGTCAGCCCGGGCGAGAAGCGCGTCGCGCGCGCGCGCACGTCCGTGCGCACGATCTCGTCCGGCTCGATCGCACGTCCGAACAGCGCGCCGGCGACGATCGCCAGCTTGGCGGCCGCGTCGCGTCCGTCGAGGTCCGCCTCAGCCGAACTCTCGCACAGTCCGCACTCGCGCGCACGGCGCAGCGCGCCCTCCCAGTCCGCGCCGCGTTCGAGCTCGTCGAAGACGCAGCTCGTGGTCGCGTTGGCGACCAGTTCGATCTCCTCGACCGACGGCGCCAGCTCCCCGAGCTCCGCGGCAAGCCGCAAGCCCGTCCCGCCCAGCGCGGCGTTCCAGCCCACGCGCCCGGTCGCGAGTTCCTCGCGCCAGGCGTGCGCGCCAGCGGCCAGTGCGTCCTTGGCGGCGAAGACGACGCGTGAGCCCGCGCGCAGGGCGCACAGGCTGCGCTCCAGCGCCACGCCGCCGCCGTCGAAGGTCGATGCGCTCGCGTCGACGAACACGTCCGCGTGCACCAGTTCGACCAGCAGTTCGAGCGGCAGGTCCTCCGCCAGCCCGGTCGATGCCAGCGCGCGGCCTTCGGCCTTCGAGCGTTCGAGCGAGCGTGCGTCGAGCCCCGCGCGATCGACGAGGGTGCCGCTGGAATCGGAGGCGGCGACGAGATTCCACGCCTGTGGATCCAGGCGCCGCAGCAGGGCCCGGCCGACCTGGCCGAGACCGACGAGGTGCAGGCTGGCGGGAATCCCCGGCGAGGTGCCGGAGGAGGACAGTCCGACGGTCGGACGAGCGACGGGGCGGGAGTAGGTGTTGGTCATGGGAGTCTCCGAGTCGTGCTCAGCGGACTCCCACGGGACGCAGTCCCACGGTCCCTCATCTTCCGGTCGCGTGTGCGAGTGGCCTCGCAGCACGTCTCCGCAGGAGTTGGCACCTTCCGGAATCTCTTCCGTGGTTGCCCCGGCATCGTCGGGCCTGTCCCTCCGCCGGTCTCGATGAGCTGGAGCACGGTATCGGCCGCCGGCGCGAGAAGGA
>Ga0315912_10001477_pt1 | contig 28566 bp, 17 predicted proteins | sample VfabasoilMG_FD_204469 | JGI IMG/M metagenome (GOLD analysis project Ga0315912, IMG submission 204469) | Garden soil microbial communities collected in Santa Monica, California, United States - V. faba soil | ecosystem: Environmental > Terrestrial > Soil > Garden | place: USA: California...
GAAAATCTTCGGGGTGCTTGGCGATCTCCTTTTGATAGAGTGCCAGCGCGTTGGTGAAATTGCCGGCGTTGAATGCCTTCAATGCTTCGGTCGAGGAAGCGCTGGCCGCCAGAGAACTCAGGAGCACGATAGCCAGCGTTGCGGTTGGAGCGCCGAGCACCGTCTCGGCTCGTTTCGGTGTCACCTTTGGTTCGCGCCGAGACGGTGCTCGGCGCTCCGGCAAAAGAATCTCAATCAACAACAGCAGAATCGCCGCGCCCAACGGCCAGTGATATTGCTCGTGATACCGCTTCAAGGTTTTTTCCTGACCTTCGGACTTGGGCAACGGTGCGAGGCCTTTTTCATAAAGCTCATTCATCGCCCGGGCGCCGCGCAACGGAAGGTAGAAACCCCCTTCGGTCTGGCTCGCCACTTCGCGCAGCAAAGTTTCGTTGAGCCGCGATTTCACCGCGTTGCCGGCACTGTCGCGAATGTAATCGGTGCGCCCCTTCGCGTCTTTGATACGCAAAATCTCCCCGTCCGGTGTGCCGACGCCGACGGTGAAAATCTTCATGCCGGCTTTCGCCGCTTCCTGCGCCGCCGCGACCGCGCCTTCGTCGTTGTCCTCGCCGTCGCTGAAGATCACCAGGACCTGATGATTGTCGCCTTCCTTGAATGCGGTGCGCGCCGTGTTGATGGCTTCGGCCAGCGCCGTGCCGCCTTGCGGAATGATGTTCACATCCAGCGTGTCGAGGCTCTGGCGGAACACGGTGTCGTCAATGGTGAGCGGACATTGCAGAAACGCGCCACCGGCAAACGCCACCAAGCCGAGCCGGTCCGTCTGCGCGAGTTGGAGCAAGTCCAGCGCGGCCAGCTTGGCGCGCGCGAGGCGGTTCGGCGCGATGTCTTCCGCGAGCATGGACTTCGACGTATCAATCGCCACGATGATGTCGAGCCCCTTCACATTTACCTCTTCCAGCGAGTACCCCCACTGCGGTCGTGCCGCCGCGACAATGATTAACGCGACCGCGGCGACGATTAGTGCCTGTCGAATCTTGCGGCGCGTCGGCGAAATGCCGGCGAGCAGTCCGCTTAGCAACCGCGGCTCGACAAATTGTGAGAGCAGTTTTTCCCGCTGTCGCCAGCTCCACCAATAGAATGCCACCAACGCCGGCGGCAAAACCAGCAGCAGCCACAGAAGTTCTTTGTTAGCGAAGTTCATGAGAGGCTGGATTGAGAAGTTGACGCACGGCTCTCCCTCACCCCGGCCCTCTCCCGCTGGGAGAGGGGGAATCGTCCGCCACCGCACGATACTGCGGCAACCGTCGATAGCGTTAGGCCATTCGAGTGGATTGGACTGTGCGACTGCTGTTTCCCTCTCGCAGCGGGAGAGGGATTAAGGGTGAGGGAGGATCGGTCGAGAATAGAGCGCACACGGTTCACGGCAACCTCCTGAAGATGGTTTGACCCAAGCCAACTTCCGCCAGCAACAGCAACAGTCCTGTTGAAACGAACCACATGAACAGCTCCTTGTGCTGCGCGTATTTTTTGACCTCAGCCTCGGTCTTCTCCAATGTGTCAATTTCCGCGTAGATTTTCCGGAAGTTTTCGGCGTTATCGGCGCGGTAATATTTTCCGCCAGTCAGGTCGGCAATCTTAGTCAGCGTGTCCTCGTCGATGTCCACCGGTTGCGGGCGGAAGACGAGTTCGCCCGTGAACGGATTCTGCCCCACCGGCGTGGGCGCCATGGCGCGCGTGCCGACGCCAATCGTGTAGGTTTTCACTTTCAGCGCGCTCGCCGCTTCCGCTGCCACCAGCGGCGCAATCGTGCCGGCGTTATTCACCCCGTCGGTCATGAGAATCACGATTTTGCTTTTGGCCTTCAGGTCCCGCAGCCGGTTCACCGCCGTGCTCAAGCCCATGCCGATGGCGGTCATGTTGCCGTTGATGGTTTTGAAATCGAGCCGGTCGAGCGTCTGCACCAGATAATCGTGATCCAAGGTAAGCGGCGTGGCAACGTAGGCATCGGTGCCGAAAATGACGAGACCGATGCGGTCCGCCGGCCGCTTCTCGATGAATTGCTTGAGGACGAACCGCGCCATGTCGAGCCGGTTGACGCGTTCGCCGCGGATTTCAAAATCCATCGCCCGCATGCTGCCCGAGAGGTCCAGCGACACTACGATGTCCACGCCGCTGGCTTTGATCTTGGTGTCGTTTTTGGTGAGCCGCGGTTGGGCCAGCGCGATGATGAACAACGTGAGCGCCAGCCAGCGCAGTGCCGCGAGCCACCCACCCGCGCGCGAGCGCGTGGCGCCTGAAAACCCTTCGAGCAATCGCACCGACGAATAGAGAAACGCCGGTGGCTTGCCGCGCCGCCCTTTCAGCCACGCCGCCAGCGGCAGCAGCAGGAGCAGTAGCAACAGATATGGGTGGGCGAAGGTCATGTCTCGGTCTGGGAATCTTTGTACTTCTTTGCAAACACACCCCACAGTACACCGCAGCCTACCAACGCCAGCAAAGTGCCCACGGGACGCGACCAAAGGAATTCCAGGATTCTGAGTAAACCCACAACTCGTCTTCCGCCGCTACCCGATGTGGCGTCCTGTAGGGATTCCTGTGGCACCAGATCCAAATACGGCCAAAGCCATGTGGCCACGCCAATCAAGATCAAAGCCACCGCGATGGCAAATCCGACGAGCCGTTCTTTGAAACTGAAGCGCTCGGCAGTAGGAACAGGCGGAGCTTCTTGCGCTGCGGCAAAATCTACCATCGGCGCAACACTGGCGGTGGGTTGGACCTCGTCGAGTTGCGTTTCGCCCACCAGTCGCACCGCGGAATCGTGCAAACCGCGTAGTTCCGGCTCTCCCGGCTCATACTTGGCGAACTTCACGAGATCGCAGTTGGTCAGAAAATCGCCGAGCGAAGTTTTCTGGGCAGGGGTCAGCAATGTCGTGGCTTGCAGTTCATACAAGAATTCCTCGGTGGTGCGCTCCGGGGCGCGGAAGGTAAATCGTTCCTCAAGGTAGGCACGCAGAGCATCCGACACGGCGATGCAAAAAGGTTTGGGTTGGGCGATCAGCGCGAGCGCCTCTGCAAGTTTTTGCCGGGCCCGGATGTGCGCCGGGATCGGGGGAACGAATAGCTGTTGTGCGCGTCGTCGCTTCAACCATAGTGCGAGCAGGATCAGGGCGGCAACCAGCACAAGCGTGCCCAGCGTCCACCAGAGCCATTCGTAGCCCGAGGGAATCTCGATCGGCGGCGCGATGTCGCGCAAACCGTCCGACGGATTAGCGAGCGGCGTTGCAGCGGCAGGGGCTGAGTTGGTGACGACCAGTGGCACGGTTAGATAAAATTAGTGGTGACGATCGTCCTCACCCTGGCTTTCTCCCCCGGGGAGAGGGAACAGCAATCGGGAGCGATTGGTTTTACGAGAGACTGTCCGGTAAATATAGCCGTAGGATTTTTCCGGCGGCTGAGAATAATTCTCCCTCTCCCTCAGGGAGTGGGCAGGAGTGAGGGTGAGCGGTGAATGTGTTTCCGACTGCTGAATCATCCTCGCAACCTCCGTTTCTCCCGCGACTCGAAGAATCTCCCCAGCGCCGCGGCGTAGGGAACGTCCGTGCGAAGTTGAATCGTATCCACGCCGGCGGAGCGCAACTGGCGGGCGAGTTCGGCTTGTTGCTGTTGCTGGCGAGCAGCAAACTCGCTGCGGCTGCTGGCGCTGCCGGTATTCAATTCGATGACTTCGCCAGTCTCCGCATCTTCCAGAATCAATCGTCCGAGTGCCGGCAGTTCACTTTCGAATCGGTCTGCGATATGAACCGCGACAACATCGTGTCGGCGATTGGTCTGGCGCAGGGCTGTGTGAGTCTCGCGGGGCAATGGTCCAGTGCCGCGCGCTGACTGAATACTCGCGGAAGGTTTGCTTGGGGTCGCTGTTGAAGTTCCCGTCCCGCTCCTTGACAGGAGGAAATCCGAGATGATCACCGTGATGGCTTTATGCGGCAGCACGCGGCCCACGAATTCCAGGGCGTGCGCCAGGTCCGTGCCGCGTTGTTTGGGTTCGAAGAACAACACCTCGCGAATCACGCGGAGCACATGGCCACGGCCTTTGCGCGGGGGAATGAACTTCTCGACCGTGTCCGAGAACAGCAGCAGACCGACCTTGTCGTTGTTGCGGATGGCGGAGAAGGCGAGCACGGAGGCGATCTCGGCGGCGAGTTCGCGCTTGGACTGGTCGCGCGAGCCGAAGAGGCCAGAGCCGCTCACGTCCACGACGAGCATGAGTGTGAGTTCGCGTTCCTCGACGAACTTCTTGATGAACGGATGATTCATCCGCGCAGTGACGTTCCAGTCAATCGCGCGCACGTCGTCGCCGGGTTGATATTCGCGCACCTCGTCGAAGTTCATGCCCTGGCCCTTGAAGACGGAATGATATTGGCCCGCGAGCGTTTCGGTCACGATGCGATTCGTGCGAATCTCGATCTGCCGGATTTTTTTGAGAATCTCGCGGGGGATCATGGGAACGCGGAGTGCGGAGTGCGGAATGCGGAACAATAGCTCCGTCGAAATGCTGCTTGTTTGCGGGCGCGCCAGGCGTAACTTGTCGGCATGAGCGCGACAGAAATTCTGGAGCAACTCCGTAGGATGCCAGAAGCGGAACGGCGCGAAGTCGTTGAAGCCATTGAGATGGAATTCGGCGACTTCGATGATGAACTCACGCCGGAGCAAATCGCCGAGCTCGACCGACGGGCCGAGGATGCGCTGAAACATCCGGGGCGCGGAAAACCTGTGGACCAAGTCTTTGCTGAGATCGAAGAACGGTTGCGCGCCAAGAAATGACTTTCACGGTCATCGTTGAAAGCGACGCAGAACGAGACTGGCACGAAGCCGTTGCGTTCTACGACGAGCAGGAAGCCGGAGTCAGTCACCGTTTCAACGTCGCCGTTCGGGAAACCCTTCACACACTTTCTCGGCAGCCAGAACGCTTTCGAATTCACACGCGACTGACGCACAAGGCCAAGATGACTCGACCTTGGCCACATTCGGTTTACTTCACGATTGATACCAGCCATCGCGAAGTCAAAGTGATCGCCATTTGGCACGGCGCGCGGAATCCGGCGGAACTGCGCCGGCGTCTGAAATGAACGGAGCGCGGGTCTGCGACCCGCAGCGGCTGCGCAAGACAGGAGGCTTTCGGAGTTCTTCACGTTTTGAGACAAGCGACAATGCTGCGGCTCACAGAGCCGCGCTCCAGCCGCAAACCCGGTCACGATGCGGTTCGTGCGAATCTCGATCTGCCGGATTTTTTTGAGAATCTCGCGGGGGATCATGAACTCACCATGCTACTCTTGGAAAATAGACTTCATCACCATCACGGAAGTGAACGGCTTCTTGTTCCTCACGGCTCAGTTTCTTGAGATGATAGATTTTCTCCTTGGCTCGCTTGTCCGGTACACTCCTAACAATGGCTTTGGAGGGAGAAGCACCAAACTCTCCAAGCCCAGTCCAACCACCTGCAATGTTAGGAAGATTTGCCAGACTCGTTGTTGGAGAAACCGAATAGGTTCCAGGATGGTTAACGTCTCCGACAATTTTGATTTGGATGTTGCCTAATGCGTCCAGACCAAGCTCGCTAGCCGCTGGACGAGGTGATTTACATGCTGCCAAAGCGACAAGCACAACTAATAAGCCACATCTAATTAGCCAGTTCATAATGCCGACTTCACTCGCTCACGGCACGGGCAGTTCGTCAAATATTTTCTGGATGACCGTTTCGCTGGTCTTTTCTTCGGCTTCGGCTTCGTAGGTGATGGCCACGCGGTGGCGCAACACGTCCATGCCGATGCTCTTCACGTCCTGCGGCGTCACGTAGCCGCGGCCCTTGAGGAACGCATACGCCTTGGCCGCCAGCGTCAGCGCGATGGTCGCGCGCGGCGACGCGCCGAGCTGGATGAAATCCTTCACCGCGATCTTGTAATGGTCGGGATCGCGCGTGGCGCAGACGAGATCCACGATGTAATCCTTCACCTTGTCGTCCACGTAAATGTCGTTGATGACTTCGCGCGCCTTGAGGATGTCCTTTGGGTCAACCACCGCGCTCGCGCTCGGTGTGCCGGAAGTTTTCGCCATCACTTCGAGAATCTGCCGCTCCTCAGCGCGCGTCGGGTAGCCAATCTTTAGTTTCAACATGAAGCGATCAACCTGTGCTTCGGGCAATGGATACGTGCCTTCCTGTTCGATGGGATTTTGCGTGGCGAGCACGAGGAACGGTTCGTCGAGCTTGAAGGTCTGGTCGCCGATGGTGACCTGCTTTTCCTGCATGGCTTCGAGCAGCGCGCTTTGCACCTTGGCCGGCGCGCGGTTGATTTCGTCGGCGAGGATGAGGTTCGCGAACACCGGGCCTTTGCGCGTCGTGAAGCCGCCGGATTGCGGATTGTAAATCTGCGTGCCGATGACGTCGGCGGGCAGCATGTCCGGCGTGAATTGCAGGCGCGAAAACTTCACGTGCATGGTGGCAGCGAGAGATTTCACGGCGAGCGTCTTGGCGAGGCCCGGCACGCCTTCGAGGAGGACGTGTCCATTGGCCAGCAGACCGATGACCAGCCGCTCCGTCAGGTAATGCTGGCCGACAATCACCTTGTTCAGCTCGGCAAAAAGTGGGTGCGTGAATGCGCTGGCCTGTTTGACAGCTTCGTTGATTGCGTTTATTCCGGTGCTCATGTTCTATTTTCCCGATTCTACGGACGGATGGACAGCGAATCCAGCGGGAGTGTTCAAACGAGAATCCGCAGATTTCCCGGATTAGTGTTGATGGAAATATTCAAACTGGGTCGACGAGAATCGGTGAATTCTGCGGACGCTAGAATTGTTTCTTCGCCTCGGCAACGTCGCGGGCGATCTGCGCCTTGAGCTCGTCAAGGGAGGCAAACCTCTGTTCATCGCGGAGTTTGGCGGCAAGCGTGACTTCCATTTCCTGCCCGTAGAGCTCGCCCGCGAAATCCAGCAAATGGACTTCAACGCGGGGCGTGGGCGTTGGCTCGCCAACCGTCGGACGAATACCGATGTTGAGAACCGCGCGATGCGTAGAACCGGCGTCGCGCCTGTCATTAGGGTTTAATCCCGCCTCGACGGAAGGTTTGTAATTTGAGGCCGGCGCGCCGCCTGTCCTACAAGTGGCATGTGCGGCGTACACGCCGTTCGGGGGTAGCAATAATCCGGTGGTTTCCAAATTGGCAGTTGGAAAGCCCAGCTTGTGCCCAAGCTGATCACCTCGCACGACCGTGCCAGCGATGGAGTAGGCGCGGCCCAGCATCTGGCCGGCGGCGTCGAAATCGCCCGCGCGAACGGCTTCCCGGATGCGGGTGCTGCTCACGGTCTGGCCGTCAAGGGCGACGGCCGCCAAGCCGTGGACCGAGAAATCCAGTTCCCGGCCGAGAGTCCGCAGCAGCGCTACGTTGCCGCTGCGCTTGTGACCGAAGCCGAAGTCCGCGCCGACGCAGATGCTTTTGATGCGCCCCACCTCGCGCGCGAGTTGCCGGATGAACTGCTCCCCGGTCAACCGGCTGAACAGTTCGTCAAAGTGGATCATCAGCAAAGCGTCGGCGCCGAGCGATTCGATGGCCCGAAGTTTTTGGGCCGGCGAGTAAATAAGCGGGGGGACCCGATCCGGCGCAACGATAGTATTGGGGTGTTGATCGAAGGTGACGACCAGGGCGTGGGCTTCATGCTGGCGGGCATCAGCGATGGCTTGCCGAATGATCTGTTGGTGACCGAGGTGAACGCCGTCGAAGACGCCAATCGCCAGGCAGGCGCTGCCGGCTGCCAAATGGCCGCGGGCAGCTGGCGGGAGGGCGGAACGAATGACTTGCACGGGCGGGAGGCTCGGAAATCTGCGCGGCAAGCTCCAGCGAAATTCAGGAGGGCGCTCAAGGAATGCTGACCGGACCAAACCGAGCTCCCGCGCGGGAGTGACGTAAGGATTCCCACTCTGAAAGCGTTCGCGTCAACGCAGGGATGTTTTTCTGTTTGACCGGTCTTTTGATTTCCGAATACTTCCCGTCGCTACCTCTCTCGTGACGATTCGCGGAGGTCGCGGTCCAAACTCAGCAAACACGCGTGTCATGTTGAACACAAAGTCATTCTTGTCCGTGGATTTCGGGGCCGGCAGCCTCAAATTGGCGGAGTTTGAGGTTACGGAAGCTGGCGCGCTACTGCTCCGGCAATATGCGGTCCGATCGCTGGGGTTGGAAGGCTCGCAAGAGGCCAAGCGCGAAGCGGTGGTGCTGAAGGCTTTGCAGGAAGTGCTGGCCGAGCGGGGAATAAAGGCCGGGCCGGTGAACGTTTGCGCGCCCGGGTTTCATGTCTTTTCCAAGTTCGTCAAGCTGCCGCCGGTTGATCCAGGCAAAGTAACGCAGATCATTCAATACGAGGCGCAGCAAAACGTGCCGTTCCCCTTGGCCGAAGTGGTTTGGGATTACCAGATTTTGGGGACGGCGGCGGGGGGGGAGTTGGAGGTGCTGCTGGTCGCGATCAAGGCGGATATTGTAGAGGGTCTCTTCAAGACCACGGAGCAGGCGGGGCTTAAGCTTCAGCTTTGTGATGTGTCGGCGGCGGCGCTTTGCAATGCGTTCCGCTATAATTACGGGGATCTGGAGGATTGCTCGATGCTCTTGGATATCGGGGCGAAGACTTCCAATCTGTTGTTCTTCGAGAAGGGTAAGATTTTTGCCCGGTCGATTTCGCTGGGGGCCAACTCCATCACGCAGGATTTTGCCAATGAGGCGAAGTTGAAGTTTGATCAGGCGGACAAGATCAAGATTGACGAGGGATTTGTCTCGTTGGGCGGGGCGTACGAGGAGCCGGAGAATCCGCATCAGGCGGCGATTTCGAAGATTGCGCGTCAGTTCATGACGCGGTTGCACATTCAGGTGAATCAGACGTTGCAGTTTTACCGCGGGCAGCAGGGTGGCGGTGCGCCGGCGCGGGTGTTCCTGGCGGGCGGGGCGTCGATCATGCCTTATACGGCGCAGTTTTTCGCGGAAAAGCTCAATGTTCCGGTGGAATACTTGAATCCGTTCCGGGCGGTGCAGATTGATCCGTCGGTGAATCTGGAGGAGCTTTCGAAGGTGGCGCATGCGCTTGGGGAAGTGGTGGGCCTGGGCTTGCGCAATGCGGCGACGTGTCCGGTGGAATTGAATTTGATGCCGGAAAGCACGTTGCGCTGGCAGAGTTTCAACCAGAAGAAGCCTTATTTTATTGCGACCCTAGCCAGTCTGGTGGCGATGGCTTTTGCGGTGGGATTTTTGTTCGAGCGTTTGACGAGCGTGAAAACGGAGCGGGCGGTGGCAATCGAGCAGACCTTGACGCCGTTACAAAGCAAAGAACAGCGGTTCAAAAAGGCGCATGCCGACCTGAAGCGGGCTCAGGGTGAGTTGACGCAGATCAGCTCGTGGCTTGGCGAACGCTTTTTGTGGGTGGACGTCAGCCGGGAATTACGCGGCTGCCTGTTGCGGACCGAAGAATTGACGCGCCGGAAATTGGGGACTGAGACCGGCGTGTGGATCGAGAAGATCAACATGCTGAGCCCGGGTGAAGCGCTCGTGGCGGCAGCGCCCGGACCCGGGTTGGTGCCGGGACCTGGACCAGCGATGGGCGGGATGTCCGGCCCGGAGGCGGAATTGTTCGCGCGGCGGTACGGTTTGAAGGGCGCTGGGCCGGAAGGAGCGGCACCGCCACCGCCACCGCCAGTCACAAATCCAGATGGGACGCCGATCGATCCGAATGCGCCCGGCGCCGGCGCGGCGAGTACCAACGAGGTGGCATCCGTGAATGTGATTTTCCGGAGCGTAAACATCACGCAGCCGGCATCGGCCAATAGTGATATCGCGTTTGCGCTGGAGAATGAGTTGAAGGCGTGCGGATATTTTGATCCGACGAATACTGCGTTGACCGGCCAGATCACGGTGGAAGACACGACGTTCACGTTTGGGGCGACGCTCAAACTGAAGCAACCGCTCAAGCTCTAACATGGACTGGATCAAACGAAACCTGTGGTTTGTGGTCGGCGGCGTCGTAGCGTTGGGGCTGCTGGGCGGGGCAGCGTGGTATAATTACACGCGTTACCAGTCCTACGCCGCGGCCAAGGAGAAGCTCAATGCGAATTACGAGGAGTTGAAACGCCTCTACGGACAGAATCCTTCTCCGGGTAACGACAAGATAGACAATGTCAAGAATGCCCAGGAGCAGAAGGCCACAGTGCAAGCGATGCTGGCCAAGCTCGGGCGTTACTACCAGCCGATTCCACCTGTGGTCAACATGACCAGCAACACCATCACCGGACAGTTGATTGTCACGGGTGAGGATTACGCCGCCGGGCTACGGCAGGTCATTGATCAACTGCAGAAGGAAGCCGCCGCGGGGAGTGTGATCCTGCCACCGAGGTATGCCTTTTCCTTCCAAGCCCAGCAGTCGCTCATCAAATTCGCGCCGGGCAGTTTGGAGCCGCTGGCTGTGCAGTTGGCTGAAGTCCGCGTGCTGGCGGGGATTCTAAACAAGTCGAAGGTCAATGCGATTGACGGCATCCGGCGCGAACGCGTCTCGGCCGACGACAATACCGGGCCGGTCACGGATTATATTGACCGGACTTCCGTGACGAATGAGCTGGCGGTGTCAACGCCTTACGAACTGACATTCCGCTGTTTCAGCACGGAACTCGCCTCGGTGCTCAGCAGTTTTGCCAGTTCACCCTACAGCATCGTGGTGAAGGGATTCAACGTCGAGCCGGCCGCAGCGGTCGGCGCAATTGATCCCATTACCGGCATGCCGCTCAACGCGGACCCGCAGTTTAATCCTGTACCGCAGCCGGTCTATGCCCAGCCTTATAATCCGCAGCCGCAAACCCCAAGTCGGGGCGAACAGGAATTGTTTGCGCGCCGGTATGGCGTTGGCAAGGGCGGTCCGCCGACGCCGACGCCGCAGCCGGTGGTTGTGCCTACGATGGCTGCACCGGTTCAGCCAAAAGTGCAGACGGTGTTGGATGAACGCCAACTAAAGGTGACGATGTTGGTTTACGTGGTCAAATTGCTGCCGCTCAAGAACTGACGCCATGGAGTTCCTCAAAAAACATTACGAAAAGGTCCTGCTCGGCGTGGTGTTGGTCGGGTTGACCGTGGGCGCGGCCTCGCTGCCACTGATGATCTCCGGCGAGCGGCAACGCGAGATTGATACCACTACCGGCATCATCTCCCGCACCCCGAAGCCGCTCGATCCAGTAAATCTCAAGAGTACGGACGACGTCGTCGCCCGGGCCAATGCCCGGCAGGCTTTGGACCTTACCTCGTCGAACCGGGTGTTCAATTCAATGCCCTGGCAGAAACGGCAGGACGGCAGCCTGCTGAAGGTGCAGCCCGGCAATACCGGACCGGAGGCGATGACGATTTTGAAGATTTCGCCTTTGATGACCCGCATCACCTTGGATGCGGTTTCATCATCCGAGACGGGCGCGCGTTACGTGATCGGCGTTGAACGTGAAGCGGCGGCCCAACCCGCGAACCGGCGGAAGAAACAAACCTCCGCCACACTCAACCAGAAGACCGAATCGTTTACCATCCGCGAAGTCAAAGGCGCACCGGAAAATCCAACCGAGTTGATCCTTGAACTCGCGGACTCGAACGAGCGCATTTCCGTGTCGCGGGAAAAACGATTTGAACGCGAAGATGGCTACATGGCCGACCTGCGTTACGAGCCGGAAAAGAAGAACTGGTCGGGCGTGCGCAACGGCGCCGGCGGCCCTGGCACGCAGCCCATCGTCATCGAGGGCGAGTCCTACATTGTCGTTGCCATAAATAAGTCTGAAGTTGTATTGTCCGCAAAATCTAACAACAAAAAGACGGTGGTGCCTTTCAAACCCGGGATTTGATCATCGTCCGATGTGGAAACAGAAGTGAACTCATGACAAAAGCAGTGTCCCTCTCGTTCGGTGTGGTCCTTGGCCTATGTCTGGCCCAATCCGTTTCTTTCGCGCAATCGTCTGCGACCGGTAGCGCGGTGAGCGAGGCTGTGCGGCGTCAAGGCGACACGATTCTCCTCCGACAAAAACTCGAAGACGCCCGGGCTGCGGTGACTCGGGGCGACCTCAACGTCGCCGTGCGCGAATATGAAGAGGCATGGGAGCTGGCGGGTCGGGTGGGGCCCAGCGTGGATGCTGAGGCCATGGATGCCGCTGAAGGTTTGGTCGCATTGCGCATCCAACTTGCAGATGCGGCTTTGAAATCGGGAGATTTGCTCGAAGGCCAGAAGCAGGTGGATCGCGCGCTGAAGGTGAAGCCGCTAGATGAACGAGCGCTGGCGCTGAAGGCACAGCTCGACCGTTACCTGGCGGACACAGAAGGCAAGCGCCCCAGCGAGGAAGCACTCGCCCTGATACCGATCGCGAAGGAAGAGCGGGTGAAGCTGGGCACAATGGTCCAGGACGCAAAATTGTTGATTGAGCTGGGCAAGCTGGACGAGGCGGAGAAAAAACTCAATGCGGTGGTCGCGGTGGACCCTACCACGCCCGGGGCCTATTATTATCTCAGCTTGTTGAAGGAACGGCGGTCGCATATCGCCAGCGGTTTCCGCGAGGCGGAAAGCAAGAACAAGCTGCTGGAGATCAACAAGGCGTGGGAGCCGGAGCTCAAGGGGAAGGCTTTGCCGCAGCCCAATCTTTATGCGCGGACCAATCTGGTGTTCACCGGGCGCGGGCGGCAGTTGATCCTGGCCAAGTTGGACCGGATGCGGCTGGATAATCAGGCCTATGATGGGTTGCCCTTGGGCGAGGTGGTGCGCCAGTTGTATGATGAGAGCCGCAAGCGGGATCCGGAGAAGAAGGGGATTAATTTTATCATCAATCCCAATAGTGATCCGGTGCTCAGTGGGCCGCCGCAGATTGATCCGACGACGGGCCTGGCCATTCCGCAGGCGCCGCCCGAGGCGATCGATGTGGCGGGGATTCAGATCAAGTTGAATCCGGGCCTTTCGGATGTGCGGTTTGCGGATATTTTGGAGGCGGTGGTGAAGACGGCGGATCGGCCGATCAAGTATTCGGTGGAGGATTATGCGGTGGTGTTTTCGTTGCGCGGGCAGGAGCCGCAGCGGTTGGAGACGCGCCGGTTCAAGGTGGATCCGAATACGTTTTATCAGGGGTTGGAGAGTGTGTCGTCAGTGCCCTTTGGTGATATTCAGACGAGTCAGGGTGGCGGCGGGCAGGGCGGCGGGAGTTCGGGTGGCCAGGGTGGCCAGGGTGGTCAGGGTTCGCAGACGTTGTCGGTGCCACGGGTGAGTGTGGCGGGTGGGAGTCAGAATCAGGGCGGCGGCGGCGGCGGTGGCGGTGGTGGACAGACGGGCCAGGGGGGTATCCGCTTTACGACGACGACCAATAGTATGGAGGAGGTGTCGGTGGCGGTGCGGACGTATTTCCAGACTTTGGGGGTGGATCTGACGGCGCCGAAGGCGTTGTTCTGGAATGATCGGAAGGGGGAGATGTTGGTGCGCGCAACGGCGGATGAGTTGGATATTATCGAGAATGCGATTCAGGTGCTGAATGTGGCGCCGCCGATGGTGAATATTAAGGCGAAGTTTGTGGAGATTAATCAGCAGGATAATAAGGCGATTGGGTTTGATTGGTATCTGGGGAATTTCTCGATGGGCAGCGGGGGCAAGGTGGTGGGTACGGCGGGGACGCAGCCCAGTCTCAATGGGGTGCCTTCGGCTAACAATCCGAGCGGGGTGTTTCCCACGCCGGCAATACCGCCGAGTGCTTCGGATAGTTTGCTGACTTCGGGCATTCGCAATGTTTATGGCAGTGACAAGGGGACGATCCCGGCACTGGCGAGCTTTACGGGAATTTTGACGGATCCGCAATTCAAGGTGGTGATCCGGGCGCTCGAACAGCGTGAGGGCGCGGATTTGTTGACGGCACCCGAAGTGACCACACTGAGCGGCCGCCAGGCGCAGGTGCAGATTGTGGATATCCGGACGATTGTGACGGGCGTGAATTTGAACCAGACCGCGGCCGGTACCGGCACGGGCACGGCGGTCGGCGTAGGCACCGGCCAAGGTGGCGGCGGCGGCGTCGCTCCGTCTTCGAATTACAACACGCAGCCTTTGCCCTTCGGTCCGATCCTGGATGTTATCCCGTATGTCAGTGCGGACGGTTACACCGTACAGATGACCATCATTCCGACGATCACCGAATTCGTTGGATATGACGACCCCGGTGGGTTCGTGCCGCAGGCGCAAGCCGTCAGCGGTGGTGGCGCGATTGGCCAGCCGTTGAGTGCGCAGTTGCCGCTACCGCGCTTCCGCGTGCGCCAAGTGACGACGCATGCAATTGTGTGGGACGGCCAGACAGTCGTGCTGGGTGGCTTGATCGGGGAAGACGTTTCCCGGCTGAAGGACAAGGTGCCGATCCTCGGTGATTTGCCGTGGGTGGGTAAATTGTTCCGCAGCGAATCCTCCACCACGCGCAAGAAGAACCTGGTGATCTTTGTCACTCCGACCATTATTGATCCGGCGGGCAACCGCAAGAACTCGGAGGATGAGATGCCGTTTGCCGCGAGCACTTTCCCGCCACAGACGCCGGCGGAGACGCGCTAAGGTGAGGCAACAAGGATAGCGGATGGAAGTTGATTCCGCTCAGGCTTCCCCGCCGCGTCCTCGACTTTTGTTGGTGGATGGACACGCCTACGCCTACCGGGCGTTCTACGCGATCCGCAATATGCGGTCGCCAGCGGGCCGTCCAACCAATGCGATCTTTGGTTTTGTTAAAATGCTCGCAAAGATGCGGGCGGCCCTCCGGCCGTCGCATCTCGCGGTTGTCTGGGACGGAGGCCTTGATGCCACACGGCAGAATGACCTGCCCGGCTACAAGGCGCAGCGGCCGGAGATGCCCGCGGATCTGGGTGCGCAGATTGATGAATTGGGCGAGTATCTGGTAGCCGAGGGGTTGGCGACGGTTTGCGAAGACGGGGTCGAAGCCGATGACCTCCTGGCCACATTGGCGCGGCGGGCGCAGCCGGCCGGCCTGGATGTGGTGATTGCGAGCTCGGATAAAGATTTTATGCAGTTGGTAACCTCGGGCATCGGGTTGTTGAATCCGAATGACAAGTCCGAGACCATTTGGGGCGCAGAGCAGGTAGTCAACAAGACCGGCGTCAGGCCGGAGCAGGTGGTGGACTATCTCAGTCTGCTTGGTGATGCGGTGGACAATATCCCGGGCGTGCCGGGGGTGGGCGCCAAGACGGCGGCCACGCTATTGCAGCGGTTTGGAAGCATCGATGGATTGTTTGGTCGATTGGCGGAAGTGGATTCGGTCCGGTTGCGCGCTGCCTTGGCGGCCGCCCAAGCAGACGTGCGGCGCAACCAGAAACTGGTAAGGTTGCGAGATGATCTGGGATGTGCGCCCGCGGTGGAATCGCTTCAACCGGTGGCGATGCAACTAGCGCGTTTACGCGAAATGTATGCGCGTTGGGGATTTCGGTCCCTGCAAGCCGCGGCTGAAGCGGCGATGGCGGGTGGCCAGCAAAGTTTATTGTGAGTGAGTTAGCTGGGTCGGCTTGGTCAAAGATTTGTAGCCCGGCTTGGCTGCAGTGATGGTAGTGTGATGTTTTGAACGATTTATGCGATTGTTTACGATTGCCAGTGTAAAATCCGCCTTGTGGGCGGCACTGCTTGTATTTCCATTATTGGCTAACGCTGGATTTTCGCCAAATGGCGCGGAAGTGGCGAAGCCGGGACATTTGCGGGGCGACCAGACCTTGCCGCAGGCGGCGATCGACCACACGGGTGGTTTTCTGGTGTGGCAGGACAACAATGCTGATACCAGCGGGTTGGGGATCAAGGCGCAGCGGCTCGATAGTGGCTTGGAGAAGGTGGGGGCGGCGTTCCGCGTGAACTTGCAACCGGCAAATGATCAGGAAAAACCTCAGGTATCCTTGCTGCGAAATGGGGGAGCGGTGTTCGTCTGGCAGGGCGGACCGGCGGGGGCGCAACGGATTTACGCGCGCTTTCTGGGGGCCAACGGAGCGTTCGTTTCGAGCGATGTGCGGGTCAATACCTACGTGAATGGATTTCAGGCCGATCCCGCGGTGGCGACCTTGGCAGACGGTTCGGTGATCGTGACGTGGTCGAGTTATGACCAGGATGGAAGTATGCAGGGCATCTATGCCCAACGTCTTTCGCCGCGGGGCGTGAAGCTGGGGGGAGAGTTTCGGGTAAACCAAACCACGCTTTACAACCAGCGATCGCCGGTGGTGGCGGGGCTGACCAATGGGAATTACGTCGTGGTCTGGGTGAGCGAATTGCAGCGCAACAGCGCCAGCGTGGATATTTTCGCGCGCATCTTTAAGGCCGATGGCACGCCGGTCACTCCTAATGAGTTTCCGATCAACCTCAGCAGCGCGAATGTTGGCGCCAATCCGTCGGTGTCGGCCTCGTTGCTGACGGGCGGGTTTGCGGTGGCGTGGAGCCAGGACGACAATCGGCGTTTGGCGGCGGGCAATTCGGCAGGCGGGGCGGTCGTAACGAATGCGGCCGTGTTCTCGACCAAGAGTTGGGATGTGTTCGCACGGTTGTATGGCCCGGCCGGCAACGCAGTTTCTGGAGAAATTGCCGTTAACACGACCACCTACGGCGATCAATACGCTCCGGTGATTCGCGCTTTCGGCGAGGAATACGGCGTGCTTTGGACCAGCTTGGGGCAGGACAGCTCGCGCGAAGGAGTGTATGGCCAGTTCCTGAACTCTGATGGATCGCTCGCGGGGTCGGAGTTCCGCGTCAACACCACGACGATCAGCCGGCAGTTCCAGCCGGTTCTGGCTTCGGACAATCACGCGCAGGTGGTCGCATTTTGGTCGAGTTTCAACGGCGGCGGAACAGGCTTTGATCTATTCTCGCAGCGCTTTGGCGCCGATCAGGTGATTCCGCTTGAGCGCATCGCCAATAGCCTGCCGCCCATCGAGGAGCCGAACACTGGTTTGCCACGATTGGATGTCCCGGACGAGGCGGCGTTTGCTGAGCCGGTAGCGAACGGACTCGCACTGGCGGCCGGAACTTATCACGGCTTGTTCTTCGACAAGTATGGTGTAAATGGCGCGACGAGTGGCTACCTGACGGTCAAGACCACCGCCAAGGGTGCTTATAGCGGCAAGTTGCTGCTGGGTGGTGCGAGTTATTCCCTGAAGGGCTCGTTGGATGATTCGGGTTGGGCAGCCAGTGTCATCAATCGCAAGGGCAATACCCCGTTGAATGTCTACCTGCAGGTGGATTTGAGCGGTGGGGACAGTTTGCGTGGCGGTGTATCGGACGGCGATTGGTGGTCGGATCTCCAAGGGGATCGCCAAGTATTCAGCAAGAGCAATCCGACTCCAACAGCCGGCAGCTACACGCTCTTGATTCGTGGTGGCGGCTCGGGCCCGTTGGGTGATGGAGTTGGAACGCTCAGGGTGGATGCCTCGGGAGCGCTCAAGTTTACTGGGACGTTGGCAGATGGTACAAAAGTGACGCAGAAGAGTATTCTAACGAAGGAAGGTTACTGGCCGTTGTATGCTAACCTCTACAAGGGTGGCGGTGCATTGCTTGGGTGGTTGAAGTTTGAAAATGAAATAAACTCCGACATCGGCGGGACCGTTGTTTGGTCCAAACGTGCCGATCCGTTGGCCCCGAGGTATCCGGCCGGCTTCGTCAGTTCTTCGGAGGTTACCGGGTCGCGCTACGTGGCCCCGACTCCTGGCCAGAAGATCTTGAATTTGGAGGCGGGGCAACTGGCCTTCTCGGGCGGCACTCTTCCCGCGAATCTAGCCCTACCGCTGACCTTGAATGCAAACGGCGCGGTGTCAGGCGATGCTTCGCTGAAATTGAGTTTTTCGAAAACGCAGGGAACATTCAAGGGCAGCGCCGCCCCGGGTGGCGTACCGGTTAGTTTTCAAGGGGTCGTGCTGCAAAAGGCCAATCACGGCGGGGGATACTTCCTGAACGCCAACCAGAGCGGCCAGGTGAAACTGAACGCGGTCCCGTGAGGCGAATGGAATGGAATGAATTTTCCGAAACTTGATTACTGTATGTTGCGAATTGTAAGAACCACTGTCCTGAGCCTGACGCTGGCCGCTTCGGTCGCACCGGCATTCGCGTTTTCGTTGTTGGGGCCGTTTGAAGGCTACCAGGTGCAACGGATTGGTTATGCGCATGTCCCGCCAGTCAATGCGGACTTGGGAGGACCGATGAACCTCGGCGAGGAATACCGTTGGAATGTTCGCACCATCACGTATGGTATTGATCCCTCGTTTACCGACTATTTTGGTCAACGGGGCGCGGAAGAAATCCGCAAGGCCGTGGCGGTGCTCAATGCGCTGCCGCCGTTCTCAAAGATGAGCACGAATTTGAATGAGTTTCCGCTGACTACGCGCCGGGTGAACTATGAAGCCAGCGGTTTGTTGTTGGCGGATGTGAAGTCGGAGGCGCTGGCCTGTCTGGTGGAACAGATGGGACTGGCCGGCCCGGAACGTTACACTTGGACATTGTTCGCCCGCATTGTGGTCGGCAATACGGTGAATTATAACGTCATCATGCGGAATTTCGACCCGGTTACCACGGAGCATTCAAAGTATGTGAACGGCACGCTTTATACGTACAGTATTTTCGAATTCCCAAGCCCGCCCTATGATTGGGCCGACGCTGTTGAATTCCCTGTGGATCCCTTGGCGCCTACCTACACCAGCGTGGCGGCGGCGGCAGATATTTTGCACGGCGGCGCCCTGGGTTCGGGCGAATATCTCACGGGACTGACGCGGGACGACGTTGGCGGATTGCGGTATCTTTACCGCCCGCAGAACTACAATGTCGAAGGACCATTGCCGGACATGACGCTGACCAGTGGGGTGCCCGGCTCGCCGGTCGATCCCAACGCGACCAACACCGTGGTTAATACGGCGTTGCGCCCGGGCGTTGACAAAATCACCTTTGTGGAAGGGAAATATGATTCACAGCTCGGGCCATTTATTTCGGTCACCAACCGCTATGTGGATTACTATGTGGCAAACGGCAGGCTGATCAAACAGTTTACCCAACGCATTCTGACCAATGCGCCGGACATTATTTTTGCCGCCGCCGACCTGGGTGGTGGCCTTATTGCGCGCACCGACACTGCCGGTTGGATCAATAACGACTTGGTGAATGGAACGTCGGTATTGGCCGGTCCCGGCGTGATTTCACCCACCAGTGTGATTACGTTCAACAAGACCGGTCCGTTCCTGGTTAACACCACGGGTCCAGGATCTTTCATCACTGATTATCAAGAAGTCAGCGCCGTCCCGTCGCTCGTCTGGGGGGCGTTTGACGGCACCACTAATCGGCCGATCGTTTTCCCCAGCGGAACTTCGATTGATGCGTTTGAGAGTCACATCCTACGGCCCTAGCACAGAACGATTTTACGAATTATGAAGAGACTTGTTTGCGTCGGCCTGCTCGCCTTGGCGAGCCTGCCCCGCGTTGGCCTGGCCGCGGACGCGGTGTTTGAGAATCCTGTGTTTGGCCTGATTACCACGCCGCCAGTGATTGATGCCACCAACTTCATCAACTACGGCCAGTTCAACATATCCACCCTGGCTCCCTTTGAAACGTCCAGCACGTTGAACTACGAAAACTATGGGACGATGGTGGGGTTTAATGGCTTCCGGTTTGAGCACATCTCTCCGGTAACCGGCGCGCGTAGCCTGGCTTCCAGCTTCATAAATCACAACCCGGGAACCATCGTCGCCTTTGGTACCGCGCTTGCCTCTCCGTATACGCCGTTTGCGGTTTGCTACCGATCCATTTTGGGCCCGAGTTACCTGCATATTTCCGCCACCAACATTGTCACCGGCGCCGGGGCTTTGATTGGCGGCACCAGCTTGCTGTCGGATTTGAATGGCGAGATCAGGTTGGTGGGAAAGAATGTGGATCTCAGCAACAGTGGCCTTTCCATTGCCCCCGCGTGGGATTTTCCGGCGGGCAGCGGCCCCGTCACGGTGGATGGCTCCATCTTCCAACCGGATATCGCCATCTCGGATTTGTATTGGGGACAGGAGGGTTTGGATGATCCGGATTTTGTATTAAACACTGCGGGGCTGTGGAACGGGACCACGGCATTTTCTCCGGGCATCCCGACGCCGCCGCAACCTAACACGATTCCGGGAGTTCCTGGCTTCAGTTTCGTAGCCGATAACGCCGACTCCTATATCCGGCTGGTGAATCCTTTCATCCTGTCGGTGACCAACGTCACCGGGGACCTTTCGAATGTGTTTGCCACGAACATCACCATCGTTCCGTTGAGCCTGGCCAGTAATGTGTTCAAGGGTGCGATGTTTGTTGGCCTGCCCTTCGGCTTCCAATCCAAAATCGGCTTCTTCGCCAGCCCCCAGGGGCCACCGCAGAATTTCTTCAACACGGCGTATGTCGTCATTTCAAATGTCATTCCTGATGTTACCACCGGCGGGGGCTCCGTAGCGGCGATTGGCATTGAAGACATATTGGCTGCGGATAACCGCGCGCGCGCCCGGGGAGTGGGGACGAATCTGCTGACAACGGATTGCCCGCAACAAACGTCGCGGCCGCGCGCCTACACGGTTGACCGGGTTTGGACGGACTTCAACGCGCCTGGCAACTGGGGTCGCCCTGATCCGCAGTTCTTCCAGAATGTCGGATTCAGATTGATTTACACCAACCAGATCTGGCCGGAAACGGTCACCAACACGATCGTGGACGAAGGTGATGCGGCGGGCTACGGTGGGTTTGCCGATAACATCATCATCCGGCCGCCGAGCGGACTTTTCCCGCTTCCGGGGTTTAATGAAACCAATTATCCCGGTCGAGTCCGGATCCACGCCGCGAATCTGAACCTCGAGAATACGCGCATCCGGGCCGAGGGCCTTATTCACATTGAAACGGCCAACCTGATCTCCAGTCAAAGTGCGGTGATTGATGCTGAAAATATCAGCTTCAGCCTTTCTTCCACCAGCGGCACTGTAAATGTCGAGAATCTCGTGCCTGATTCCGTCAGCCGTTTCCGGGGGCCGATCTACATCTGGAGTGCAGTCTGGACCAACACCGTGCAGCTGATTTTCACCAACAACTACCTGCTCACCAACTTGCCGGTGTTTAATCCGCCCGGGAGCACAAACATTGTCGGCACAAACCTGGTAGCCATCCAGGAGCCCCTGACAAATTCCATCACCGTCGGCTATAGCGCCACCATGGTGAATTGCGACTTCGTCACCACGGTGCTGCCCGTCAATGTATTCCGGGCCGAGACGCATAGTCGGGACACGGTCCTTAATGATAATCTTTCGGTGATTCGAGATTTCTTGATCGAAGGCCGCAGCTTGACGGTCAACCAGCAACTGGCGTTTCCCGGCGCCTACCCGCCTGACCCCGTCACGGGTGGGGTGCCGGCAGACGTGCCGCTGCAATCGTGGAATAAATCCGTTGCGCCAAACCTCGTTTTCCTGACTAACAACGGCATTTTCTCGATCTTTAATGAGATCCACATGGGTGATGATCGGGTAACGCCGTATGCCGCAATTATCAACTCCGGCAACATCTCCGCGTTCAGCGTCTCGTTGAAGAGTTCCTATCTGCAAAACAACGGCACGATTTCCTCGAGCGCCGGACTGTTCCTCGCTGGCAATACCGCCAAGCTGGAGAATGGCTTTAGCTCTTCTGTCAATGTGACGCGGCTCGACCTGGTGAATGCGAAGTTCAATGGCTACGACTTGTCGGCCAGTGGAGCGCTGATCTTCAATGTAACCGGCGCACTTACTGATGCCGAGGGGACGAGTAGCAATCAGTTTGGGTTGCTGGACGGGTTCCAGATGCTGGTCAAGCCGAAGTCTGGCTCCTTGTTGCGCTCCACATTCAATTCCGCAACGCCGGCGGTGCCGGCGGTGGCCGTGAATCATACCTGGGCTGCGACCGATTACGGAGTCAGCGAAGCCGGTTACGTGGACAATGCGGCGATCGGCAGCTTGGTGCTTAGCCCAGCCAGTCCGCAGCCGCGCTTTAACTTCGCTGGCACGGGCAGCCAGAATGCCATTTATGTCGACGAACTGGATTTGCGGAATCTCACGGATATCACCAACCAGCTCGCGATTGCGCCGAATTTAACCATCTATTACGCGGCTTTGCGCGTGGACTTCACGCCGCCGCCGACCAGCAACGGAATTCCCCGATTGCCCGAAGAATACTTCGATGGCGTGCAACTCCGTCCCGGCCAAGGTCGGTTGCGCTGGGTCAGCACTTATGCTGGCGCGCGCAGTTCCATGCCGGTGGTCGTCAACGGCGAATCTCATTACGTGAATGCCGCCTTGGCGAATAGCCGGCTTATTGACTCAGACGGCGATGGGGTGCCGAACGCCGACGACGGTGTCAGCAACGACAAGTTCGCCATGTCCAAGCTGTCCGGGAATATCACGGGGAATGGCGTTGTGGTGCCGAACTATTACGGCCAGTCGTTGATCGTGGGCCAAAGCTATTCGATTCTGGCGAAGCCGAACGATGGGGCAAAGTTTGTCGAGTGGAGTGGCGACGTGACTGGGACCTCGCCATCACTGACCTTCACGATGCAGAGCAACCTGGTGATCAATGCCACGTTCGACTATAGCTTCGTGTCGGGGACTTACCGTGGCCTGTTCTACGAGCCCGAGGCGGTTCAGTTCAACCAATCCGGCGCCATCACCGTCAGCACCACCACCCGTGGCAGCTGTTCTGGTTCTTTGCAGATTGGGAAGAACAAATACTCGTTCAAGGGTCAGCTTAGTGCGGAGGGCGCAGGGTCGTTTTTCATTACGCGTTCCGGTTACTCAACGTTGACCTTGAATATCCAGGCCGGGTTCAATTACGTGACGGGCACCATTACCGATGAGAGCTGGACAGCGACAGTTAATGCCGGTCGCTCCGTCTTTAACGCCAAGTCCAACCCGGCCCCGCGCGCGGGCAAGTACACGATTATCTTCCCTGGCAACCAAAGTCCGACGAACACTCTGACTCCGTTTGGTGATGGTTACGGGGCGGTAACGCTCGCCACCTCCGGCAGCGTGAAATTGAGCGGCGCCTTGGGGGATGGCACCAAGGTTTCACAGAGTTCGTTCCTGACGCCGGACAGCCAGTGGCCGCTTTACGTCTCGCTCTACAAAGGGACGGGGCAGATTCTAAGCTGGCTGACGTTTGACGACACCGGTGTCGAGGACATTGGGGGCGAACTGAGCTGGATCAAGCAACCCGATCCGTCCGCGAAGTTCTATCCGGATGGCTTCAACATCGAGTTGCACGCTAGTGGCTCCAGGTTCGACTCGACGTTAACACCGCTGACCGGCTTCAGTGAGGGACTGGTCTCCTTCTCCGGCGGGAATGTGACACCGTTTGTAAACTTGGTAGAGTTTACTGACGACAATAAATTGCTTAATCTCAGTACCAACAAGATGACGATGAAGCTTAACTCCTCTTCCGGTTTGTTCTCGGGAAGTGTGGTGAATCCGGGTACCGGCAAGACCCTGAAATTCAATGGGGCATTGCATCAGAAACTTGGGCTGGGCCGCGGCTTCTTCCCTGGCACGACGGAAACCGGCGCGGTAAAAATTGAATCCCGATGACTTGCGCCGCCGGTGCGCCGGCGGCAACGCGAAATATCACGCAGCAAAAGAATATGAAGCTTCTGTTCCAATCTGAGAACCGTTCCTGGCGGGGCACGGTCCGCTGGTCACGCCTGGCTTTCATGGCCTCGGCCATGTTGACCTGGTTGCTCACCTCCTCGGCCTCCGCGCAAACTGCCGCGAAAGCTCCACCGCGGCAGTACCCCGTCGGCAGCGTAAAGCAGGCCGACCACTTGCCGCCGGGCCGGTTTCGCACGGAGTTGGAAAAGTTATCACCCGGCGCCAAGGCTCGCGCCCTCGAGGTGTTGGAGCGCACGCATTTTACTGAACTGGATCTTGATTCCTTGCATGTGGATAACAATGGCGCGGTGAGCTACGCGTGCGCGTTTACGCCGCCGCCGGACGTGAATGGCCCGGTTCCGGATGGCTCCGAACCGCCCGTTGTCGCGGAAGCCCCGCTCCCGCTTTCGCCGTTTCCGTCCAGTTTGATTTTTCACAGCCGACCAGGTTCGGCGAACGTGCTCTACATCGACTTTAACGGAGAAACGGTGACCGGTACCGACTGGAATACCAGCCTCGGACGGGCGGTGATTCCCGCTCGGCCCTTCAGCATGGATACGAACTACACGAGCTTTAGTGATGCCGAGCAGTCGCTCATCAAGCAGGTCTGGCATCGCGTGGCCGAGGATTACGCACCGTTTGACATTGATGTGACGACCGAGCGGCCATTGTTCATGACCACTCGCACCGCGCATGCCTTGGTGACAGCAAACTTTGATGCCCTCGGTAATCCCAATCCCGCTTACACTGCTGGTGGCGTTGCCTTCTTGAACGTCTTCGGCTCGCCCACCTATGCCCAGTCACGTCCCGCTTGGATCTACCACAATCAGGAAGGCGACATCCCGGGTGATGTTGCCGAGGCGCTATCGCACGAGATTGGCCACAATATGGGACTTTCCCACGACGGACTTTCGGACGGCACGGAATACTACGGCGGACATGGAAACAACGAGATTTCCTGGGGACCTCTCATGGGCACTGGTTATGGTCGCAATGTGAGCCAATGGAGCAAGGGGGATTACTACCTAGCCAACAACTCGCAGGACGACCTTGCGGTAATCAGCGGCAAGTTAACCTATCGCGTTGACGACCACAGCAATTTCATTGAGGGGGCCACAGAGCTCGACCTTGCCGGCAGCACAAACATTTTCTCCACCACTCCCGAAATTGATCCCGGCAACACTGACCGGGCGAACAAGGGGGTGATTGAGCGGAACACCGATGTAGACGTTTTCACCTTTATCAACGGTCCCGGGACGATCCGTATCGCCGCTAATCCGCTAATCATGTCTCCAGGTACATACGGCGGGAACTTGGATATTCGTCTCGAGCTCTACACAGAATCTGGTTTTCTGGTTGCTTTCAGTAATCCTACCAATCTGACCACGGCCTTGCTTCAGACGAATGTACCCGCCGGACGTTACTACTTGGCGGTGCGGGGTTCCGGTGCGGGAAATCCGCTGGTTAACCCGCCTCTCGGCTATTCCGCTTACGGCAGCATTGGCCAGTACTTTCTCAGCGGCTATGTGACGGCTTTGCCGGGCTACGTGCCGCCTTCTCCGCCCCGGATGTTGCAATTGACCGCCAACCCGCCATCCGGCTCGTTTGTGCTGGCTGGCTCGACGCAATCCGTCGCCATCGCTCTAAACTACGGGCTTTCCACGGCGACAGTCACAGGTCAAATCAGCGGAGGCGGAGCATTGGATTTCAAGAATGATGGATTGCCGCCTGATGCCGCTGCCGGCGATGCAGTTTACTCTGCTAATCTCGCTGTTCCCGCCAGCACCAACCCCATAAGCATCCTGGTGAGCGCGTCGGCCACCAATCGCGTCAGCAATTCCCGCCGGCTCGATTACATCGTGGTGCCGCCCCCTCTCAACGATAATTTCAACAAGTCAACCAAGGTGGCTGTTGCTGGTGACTCGTATCAAACGGTCAATCGCTTCGCCACGATTGAGTTTGCCGAGCCGCAGCATGGTGGATATCCGCAGGTGGCCGGTTCTCTCTGGTGGGATTTGACGCTGCCGCAGACCACGCAAGTTTTGGTGGATACCGCGGGAAGCTGGGTCAACACTGTTGTGGGAGTTTACACGGGTAACGCGCTGGCGAATCTGACCGAGGCGCAGTCCTCAAACATTTACGTGTTGCGCCCTCAAGCGGCGATGTTCTTTACCGCCCAGGCTGGAGTCACATATCGTATTGCCGTGGCTAGCCCCACCACCAGTGATCTGGGTGGGATTCAGGTGCGAATTGCCCCCAACGGGCAGTTAGACTCCGCTGCTCCTGTGGTTTTCTTCACTTCACCGCTTAACGGCGCCGTCGTCACCACTAATGTCATTGTCGTAAGCGGCACGGCGGCTGATTCGAATCCCAACGGCACCGGATTGCGCGAAATCCCGATCACCGTCAACGACGGGCCTGCCATTCCCGCTTCTGGCACTTCCGCTTGGTTCGCCCAAGCCGCATTGAAACCCGGCGTTAATACCATCACGGCTCGCGCGGTGGATGGTACCGGCAACTCCTCGGGCGCGGCGTTGCTCCAGGTGAATTATGTGGTGCCTCGACCGACGAACGATTATTTTGCCAATGCCCTGCCGCTGGCTGGTGATGTAGCGGTACAGTCCGCCTTTACCTATTCGGCGACGGCAGAGGTGGGCGAACCGAATCATGCCGGAATCGCCGGCGGCAAGTCAGTCTGGTGGAAGTTCTCGCCCGCCCAGGACGGCCAGTTGGTGCTGAGCACGGAGGGCTCTTCCTTCGATACGCTGCTGGCCGTTTACACGGGTAATTCCCTAAGCACACTTGTGCCGGTGGCGGCCAATGACGATGCCTTCCTTGGTGCACCGGGCGGTTACAGCCAGGTGGTCCTGGGGGTCTATGCGAGTCAGGTGTATTACATCGCCTTGGATGGATACGGCGGCGCTTCGGGCTCGGCGGTGCTCAGCAACTCGTACACGCCAACGGTGGTGTATCACGTGGAGGTCAGTGCCGGAACGGGCGGAACGGTCACGCCGGGCTCAACGGACGCGGCGAACAACAGCACGATCGTGTTCACCGCGGAGCCCGCGCAGGGCTATCTCTTTGATAAGTGGGAAGGTAGCGTCACGTCCTTAAGCAATCCACTTTCGCTGACTGTCACCAACAATATGACCCTAACGGCGATCTTCCGTCCAGTCTCGTACACGGATGGCTTTGAGTCAGGCGACTTTTCGTTCATTGGCTGGACCAGTGGCGGCAACCTGCCGTGGCTGGTTCGCACGAATGTCGTTGCCGCCGGACAATTCGCTGCGCGCTCAGGATTTATCTCGCATGCTCAGACCAGTTCGTTGATCTATTCGGGGAGTTTCCAGACCGGTGAAGTCACGTTTGCTTACAAGGTCAGCAGCGAACCGAATTTCGACTGGCTAAGATTCGTGGTGGACGGAATTGTCCGGCAGCAGTGGAGCGGTGAAGTGGGCTGGGCAAGCCATGCGCATCCGCTAACCGCTGGCGATCACACGCTGGAATGGCGTTACGTCAAAGATGCCAGCCTTAGCGCAGGCGCGGACGCCGCCTATCTCGACAACGTAAATCTACCGTTGGTTGTTTCCGACTCCGCAGTCTTCCGGGCGCGACTGAGTATTGAGCAAACCTCGGAAGGCACTACATATGTGGATCTGACGGGCCAGCCCGGGCAGACCTATGTCTTTCAGGCATCTGCCGACATGGTCAGCTGGGATTCGTTCTCGACCAATGTTGCCGTGGGCGGCTTTGCCCGCGCGGTGGATGCTGCTAGTGCCAGCAAGCCGCGGCATTATTATCGGGCGATTATTCCGCGTCCTTAAATCAATTTGTTTCCTAAGCCGCGGCTGTCCTGACAGTCGCGGCTTTTCTGTTTCCATGAAATCAATTGCCATTACCGGCGGCATCGCCATGGGGAAATCCGCTGTGGCCGCGGCCTTGCGCGTCGCGAGCATTCCGGTCGTGGATTCCGACGACCTCGCCCGCGAAGTGGTGCAGCCGGGCCAGCTAGCATTGGCGGAAATCGCCGCGGCGTTTGGGGGTGAGGTCCTGAACGACACCGGCGAGCTGCGACGCGATGAACTCGCGCGCAATGTGTTCAGCAACCCCGACGCCCGGCGAAAACTTGAAGGCATTACGCATCCCCGCATTCAGGCCCTCTGGCAGGCGCAACTCAATGCATGGCGAAATGACGGCGCCAAGTTCGGGGTCGTGGTGATTCCGCTGCTGTTTGAGATCGGCGCGGCCGCGGAGTTCGATCGCGTGATTTGTGTCGCCTGTACCGCTGCCACGCAAGCGGAACGTCTCCGCGCCCGGGGCTGGTCCGCCACGGAAAGCCAGCAGCGGCTGGCCGCGCAACTTCCCGTCGAACAAAAACTGGCGCGCGCGCATCACGTCGTCTGGACCGAGGGCGACCTGGCCACCACGCGGGCGCAACTCACCCGGCTCTTCGCGGATTGAGTTTTGGGTTGCGAACCGTAGCTTGTGCGCGTGAGCCAGAATCTGCCCAGCGTCACCGTCCTTGTTCCCACCCGGCCTGGGCAGGCCGACGTTCCCGCTGTCAATGCGGCGCGTAAGTTTGATTATCCGTCCGAGCGGCTGGAGATCATCGTCGCACGGGGCAAGCAGCCCTCAGTGCAGCGCAACGCCGGAATGAAGGCGGCGCACGGAGAGTTGATATATTTCCTTGATGACGATTCCGTGGCCGCGCCGGACCAGCTTCGCCACGCCATCGAGCATTTTCGTGACTCGCAGGTAAAAATCGTCGGCGGCCCGAATCTGTGCCCGCCGGATGCCCCATTCCTCGAGCAGGTGTTCGCGGTCGTCCTCGCCAGCTGGCTCGCGTTTGGACCCAGCCGCGCGCGCT
>Ga0315912_10001478_pt1 | contig 28521 bp, 29 predicted proteins | sample VfabasoilMG_FD_204469 | JGI IMG/M metagenome (GOLD analysis project Ga0315912, IMG submission 204469) | Garden soil microbial communities collected in Santa Monica, California, United States - V. faba soil | ecosystem: Environmental > Terrestrial > Soil > Garden | place: USA: California...
CTCGGTCGCCGCGGTCGACGCCGAGGACAAGGCACTCGTCTACGCCAACTGGACCGGCATCATGCGCGGCGATCTCACGACGAGCTTTCGCAAGGGCGGCAAGACCGTTGAACGCCGGCTCGAACCGGATCGCAACTACACGGCTATCGACGGCAGCACGTTGACGCTTCCGGGCCGAAGTCTCCTGCTCGTGCGGCACATCGGTGCGCATGTCTGGACCGACGCGGTGCAAACTGCGAAGGGCGAGCCGATACCCGAGACGTTTCTCGATTGCGCCATTGCCACGCTTGCCGCACTGCACGACATCAAGGGCAATGCCAGCATCCGCAACAGCCGCACGGGAAGCATCTACGTCGTCAAGCCAAAGCAGCACGGACCCGACGAGGTGGCGCTCTCGGTCGAGCTCTTCGCGCGCGTCGAGAAGGGCTACGGGCTCGCTGCGAACACTCTAAAGATCGGGATCATGGACGAAGAGCGACGCACGACGCTCAATCTCGCCGAGTGCATTCGCGCGGCGCGCCAGCGCGTCATCTTCATCAACACAGGTTTTCTCGACCGCACGGGCGACGAGATCCACACGCATATGGAAGCGGGCCCGGTGGTGCCGAAGCCCGAGATCCGCTCTGCGCGCTGGATGCTCGCCTACGAGGACTGGAACGTCGACAAGGGCCTCGCCGCCGGACTGCCGGGGCATGCCCAGATCGGCAAGGGCATGTGGGCGATGCCGGCAGAAATGGCCGCAATGCTGAAGGCCAAGATCGCGCACCCCATGGCGGGCGCGAGCTGCGCCTGGGTACCCTCGCCGACAGCGGCGACACTGCACAGCATTCATTACCACCGCACGGACGTCGCGGCGCGGCAGCGCGAGCTCGCGGCGCAGCGCCGCGCCAAGATCGAGGATCTGCTCGAGCCGCCGCTGCTTGGACGCAAGCTCACGCCGGATGAGATCCGCCGCGAGCTCGAGAACAATGCACAAGGCATCCTCGGTTACGTCGTGCGCTGGGTCGAACAGGGGATCGGCTGCTCGACGGTGCCCGACATCAACGACGTCGGCCTCATGGAAGATCGCGCAACGCTGCGCATCTCTTCGCAGCACATCGCCAACTGGCTGCATCATGGCATCCTCGAGCGCAAAGCAGTCATCGAAGCTCTCGAGCGCATGGCTGTCGTCGTCGACCGCCAGAACGCCGGCGATCCCGTCTATCGGCCGATGTCGCCGCGCTTCGACGCGAGCATTGCCTTCCAGGCGGCGCTCGATCTCGTCTTCCAGGGACGCGTCGAGCCGAACGGCTACACCGAGCGGCTGCTGACCGAACGCCGACGCAGCTTCAAGGCAGGGGTATCACGGCGCTGATGCTATGATCCGGCCGGACTGATTCGCGCGGGGATTTGAGGGGGAACCATGACTCGTCGGACTCGATTGGCGTTCTGCAGCATTTTGCTGGCACTGCTCGGCGCAAGCCCGCTTGCGGCGCTGGCGCAAGGGGAGCTTTACCCGCCCCGCGCCCTGACGAGCCCGCTGCCGGTGGCGCCTGTGAATGCCCGCAACGTCCCCGTCGAAGGCTATGTCACGGTCCGCTATTCCGTGCTGGCCGACGGCAAGGCGGTCGATGTGCGCGCGATCGACGTCATGCCGCCCTCGATCGACCCGGCCCCGACGGTTGCGGCCGTGGGCGGATGGACCTTTGCTCCCGGCACTCGCGCCGGGCAGGCCATCGACTGGCACAACAACGAGACCGTCGTCGTCTTCCGTTCCACGGCGGGCGCTGAGAGCGACAACTCGGCATTCCGTGAGCGTTTTTCCGCCATCGAGGCCATGCTCGCCGCGGCGACCGTAGACTACTCTGCAGCGCAAACCGCGAACGAGAGCCTGCTCAACGAGGGAACCACCCGCCTCGACGACCTCGGCATTGCAATGGTGCAATCCGCGGTCATCCAGATCGGAGCCGGCGCGCTCAACTCGGGCCTGCTGCGGCTGCGCATGGCGACCGATCCCCGAGTCCCGATGCTGAGCGGCACCGAGCTCAAGCCCGCGCTCGAGCTCCGCATGCGACTCGAAGGCGAGCTCGGCCGCGTCGGCGACGCGCTCGAGTCGCATGCACGTCTCGCCAAGGGTCTCGGACCGAATGGCGGCGACGCCGAATTCCTGGAATTGGGCGAGCGGCTGCGGACCAAGGCCGCATCGCAGGACCTGATCGAAGTCCGCGGCCGTATTGTCGGCGACGCCTGGCGCATCGAGCCGAGCCGGCGGTTCTTCTTTATCGCGAACGTCCAAGGCATTCTGCGGACAGTTGTCGCCGAATGCGACACGCGTCGCTTCGAGCTCGCGTTCAACCCGCAGGACGACTACGGGCTGCCCGATTCGCTCGGCAACTGCACAATTTTCGTCCGCGGCGATCGCAACACCGACTTCTCCTTCGTCGAGGCCCCTCCCCCCGAGTCCGAGTAGCGATGCGGCGGGTCCTCGTCGGCCTCAAGCGCGTCGACGACCGCAGCGTAAGATAAAGCGATGCCGCCGATCATCTCGATTCGTGAGCTCACGAAGACCTATGCGACTGGCTTCGAGGCGCTCAAGCCCATCAACCTCGAGGTCGAGCGCGGCGAAATCTTCGCGCTGCTCGGCCCGAACGGTGCCGGCAAGACAACGCTGATCAATATCGTCTGCGGCATCGTCAATCCCAGCTCCGGCGCGATCACCGTCGATGGCCACGACATCGTCAAGAGCCCGCGCGCGGCACGCTCGCTGATCGGGCTCGTGCCGCAGGAGCTCACGACCGACGCGTTCGAATCGGTCTGGGCAACGACTTCGTTCAGCCGCGGCCTCTTCGGCAAACCGCGTAACGACGCGCACATCGAGAGGGTGCTCCGCGACCTGAGCCTGATCGAGAAGCGCAACGACCGCATGATGACGCTGTCGGGCGGCATGAAGCGCCGCGTCATGATCGCGAAGGCACTCTCGCACGAGCCGCGGGTGCTGTTTCTGGACGAGCCGACGGCAGGCGTGGACGTGACGCTGCGGCAGGACATGTGGAATCTCGTGCGCCGGCTTCGAGACTCGGGCGTCACGATCATCCTCACGACGCACTACATCGAGGAAGCCGAGGAAATGGCCGACCGCGTCGGCGTCATCAATCGCGGCCAGATCATTCTCGTCGAGGAAAAGAACCGGCTCATGCAGAAGCTCGGCAAGAAGCAGCTCACGCTGCAGCTTACCGAGCCCGTCGCCGCGCTGCCGCCGGAGCTCGCGGCCTTCAAGCTCGAACTTTCGGCGGACGGCCGCGAGATCGTCTACACCTATGACACGCACGCCGAGCGTACGGGAATCACGTCCCTGCTCGGCGAGCTCAGGCAGAACGGCATTTCGTACAACGACCTCCAGACGACCCAGAGCTCGCTCGAGGACATCTTCGTCGACCTCGTGAAGCAGAAGGCATGAACTGGCACGCCGTAAAGGCCATTTACCTGTATGAGATGGCACGCACCTGGCGCACGCTCGGCCAGAGCATCGTCTCGCCCGTGCTGTCGACGAGCCTGTATTTCGTCGTCTTCGGCTCGGCCATCGGCTCGCGCATCGACTCTGTCGAAGGCATAAGTTACGGCGCCTTCATCGTCCCCGGCCTCACAATGCTGTCGATGCTGACCCAGGCGCTATCGAACGCCTCCTTCGGCATCTACTTCCCGCGCTTCATCGGCACGATCTATGAGGTGCTGTCGGCGCCGATCTCGCACTACGAGATCGTCCTCGGCTATGTCGGCGCAGCCGCGACGAAGTCGATCATCCTCGGCGTCATCACGCTCATCACGGCACGATTCTTCGTGCCTTTCGGCATCGCGCATCCGGTGGTGATGCTGCTCTTCCTCGTGCTGACCTGCGTCGCCTTCGCGATGCTCGGATTCATCATCGGCATCTGGGCCGACAGCTTCGAGAAACTGCAGTTCGTGCCGATGCTCATCGTGACGCCGCTGGCCTTTCTCGGCGGCACCTTCTACTCTATTTCGATGCTGCCCGAGGCTTGGCAAACGATCACGCTGTTCAATCCCGTCGTCTATCTCATCAGCGGCTTTCGCTGGAGCTTCTTCGGGAACTCGGACGTCAGCATCGGCATCAGCATCGGCATGACGTTCGTCTTCCTCGCGATCTGCCTCGGAATCGTCACCTGGATCTTCCGCACCGGTTACCGGTTGCGTAACTGACAAACGGGAGTCGGCGAATGTCGCTGTTGCACGGTCGCTCGCCAGTCCTCGCACTGCACCTCACGGCGATCCCCCTCGCGCTCGCGGCCGCCGCGGCGGGCGCCCAGGACGTCGCACTCTCTTTCACCAATGCGCAGGCCGAGCGCGGCGAGGCGCTCTATCAGTCCACCTGCGTGCAATGTCACGGCGCGAATCTCGACGACGGCGCACTCGGCATGCCGCTCAAGGGTCCGCAGTTCATGATGAAATACGGCGGCCGCGACGTCGCCGCGCTCTACGAGATCACGCAAAGGACGATGCCGCAGGCCAATCCCGGCGGACTCGCCGCGACGGAGTACGCCGAGCTCGTCGCCTTCATGCTCCGCGAGAACAGCATAGTCCCCGCAGCGACCGAGCTGCCGACCGACTACGCACTGCTGCAGCGCATGCGCGTGCCCGCCGGCGGCTTCAGCTTCATGGCGTTCTCGCCCTACGCCGCGCGGCCGCCCGTTGACGTCGAGCGCTCGCTCGACGACTTCACGCCGGTCGACGATGCTGCGATCGCCGCGCCGCCCGCAGGCGACTGGCTGACCTGGCGCCGCGGCTACGACGCGCACGGGTTCAGCCCGCTCGACGAGATCGACACCGACAACGTCGATGAGCTCCGGCTCGCCTGGAGCTGGACGATGCCCGCAGGCTCGAACGAGAACGTGCCGCTCGTTCGCGACGGCACGATGTTCGTCTACGGCCAGGGCGACATTCTCCAGGCGCTCGACGCCGCGACCGGCGACCTGCTCTGGGAATACCGCCACCGGCTCGAGCAGGGCTTCACGGCCTTTCATAAGCGCGCACTCGCCTTGCACGGCGACCGCGTCTTCATCGGAACCTCGGACACCAAGGTCGTGGCGCTCGACGTCGCGACCGGCGTCCCCGTCTGGACGACTTTGGTCGGCGACCTCGTCCTGCGCGAGCAGATGAACGGCGGTCCCGTCGTCGCCGAAGGCGTCGTCATGATCGGCACGACGGCGACCGGCGTGAACGGCAAGCGCGGCGGACCGCAGATCGTCGGCCTCGACGAGACCACGGGCACCGTCCTCTGGCGCGTCGGAACAATTCCGAAGCCCGGCGAACCCGGCGGCGACAGCTGGAACGGCGTGCCCTGGGACCAGCGCACGGGTGGCTCGATCTGGACGGCCGGCAGCTACGATCCCGGCACCGGCCTCGCCTATTTCGGCACGGGCAACACCTATGACACGGGACCGCTGCTCGTGCCCGACGACGATCCCGCGACGACGAACGACGCGCTCTACACGAACTCGACACTCGCGATCGAGCCCGCGACGGGCGAGCTCGTCTGGGCTTTCCAGCATTTCCCGAACGACCAGTGGGACCTCGACTGGGCCTTCGAGCGTCAGATTGTCGATCTCACGATCAACGGTCGCGAGCGCCGCGCGGTGCTGACGGCCGGCAAGATCGGCATCTACGAAGCCGTCGACGCCGCTACGGGCGAGTTCCTGTTCGCGCACGATCTCGGACTGCAGAACATCGTCACCGAGATCGACACACGCACCGGCGCCAAGACAATTGACCGCAGTCGCCTGCCCGGCAACGGCGGCATCCAGCTAGTCTGTCCGCATGGCGCGGGTGCAAAGAATTTCCTGCCCGCGTCGTACGATGAGTCGAGCGGCGTACTCTACGTGCCGCTCAACGAAGCCTGCATGGATGTCTTCCCCGTGCCTGGCGGCGGCGCGGGCGCGCTGTCATCCGGCGTGAACTGGGGCATCCGCCCGCGACCCGACAGCGACGGAAAGTTCGGCCGGCTCCAGGCCATCGATCTCAGCACGGGTCGTGCGGTCTGGACGGCGCGGCAACGTGCGCCGCAGACCTCGGGCGTGCTTGCGACCGCGGGCGGTCTCGTCTTCGCGGGCTCACTCGATCGCTATTTCCGTGCCTATGACGCGGCCGACGGCAGCATCCTCTGGGAAACGCGGCTCAACGATGTCTCGAGCTCGAGCCCGATCAGCTACACCGCCGGCGGCCGGCAATATGTCGCCATCGCCGTCGGCCAGGGCGGCTTCCACGCGGGAAGTTTCGTGCCCCTCGTTCCCGAATTGACGAGCCCGCCCAACCGCGGCGCCGCCGTCTTCGTATTCGCCGTCGACGACTGATCCGGCCAGCCCGGAACTTATGCGTTCTTGAAGGTTCTGAGGGGCCGAATCCTGTATTTTTGCTGCCTGCTTGAGGGGGGACTTGAGATCCATGATCAAGATTCTGCGCGCCTGCGGATTGGGCAGCCTGCTCCTGATGCTGGCGCTGCCGGCTGCGGCCCAATGGCCGACTTTCCCGACGCGCAATGTGCCGAAGAATGCGGCCGGCGAGCCCGATCTTGCGGCACCGCCCCCGCGCACGGCTGACGGCCACATCGATTTCACCGGCAACTGGGAGGCCGGCTTCGGCTTCGGACGACGCGGCGGTCGAGGCGGTCCCGCTGCGGGCGGTGCCGCTGGCGACGCTCCCGCTGCTCCCCCTTCGCCCCCGGTCGCGCAATTCTTCGACGTCGGCGCCGGCATCGAGGGCGGCGCGCCCTACACCGATGCCGCGCGTGCACTCCGCGACCAGCGTGTTGCCGACGGCATGAAAGACAATCCCGACGCGCACTGCCTGCCGATGGGTCACATGCAGTTTCACCTGCACCCGCAACCGCGCAAGATGATCCAGACGGAAGACCTGCTCCTGATCCATTACGAAGGCAATGCCGGCATCCGCCAAATCTTCCTCGACGGCCGCACGACACCGGACAACGATCCACTGCCGTGGTGGTACGGGTATTCGTGGGGCCGCTGGGAAGGCGACGAGCTCGTCGTCACGACCACGCACATGAAAGACACCTGGCTCGACGTCAACGGCAGCCCGTTCACGGAGAAAGGCACGATCATCGAGCGCTTCCGGCGGCCGACCTTCGGCACTGTCGAGATCGACGTGACGATCGACGATCCCACGGTCTATACGGAACCGTTCACCGTCAGGGTCAATCAGCGCATCATGCTCGACGAAGAGCTGATCGAGTTCGTCTGCATCGAGAACGAGCAGTCGTCCGAGCATTTCGACCCGTAAAACCGAGGAAGGCCAGATGAGATCGCAATCGATCGCTTTCAGCATCGCCGGGTTCGCCGCAGCAGCAGTCCTGAGCACTGCCGCAGTCGAAGCGCATCATGCCTTCGCCGCCGAGTTCGACCGCGAGCAACCCGTCGAACTCACGGGCACTGTCACCAAGGTTGAGTGGACCAATCCGCACGCACGGTTCTACGTCGATGCGCCGGATCCGAACCAGAACAACGAAGTCGTCAACTGGAACTTCGAGCTTGGCAGCCCGAACGGTCTCATGCGCCAGGGCTGGCGGCGTGAATCGCTGAAGGAAGGCGACACGATCACAGTCACCGGCTGGCGCGCGCGTAACCATCCGCATGTCGCCAATGCCGGTTCGGTCACCGACGCGAACGGCAACTGCCTGTTCGCAGGCTCCTCGAATGACGAGGCGGCGCCGTGCCGGCAATTTGGTGGGCGCGGCGGCGGAGCAGCTGGTGGCGCCGCACCGGGCGCAGGTGCCGGCGCTCCGGGTGCCGCGGCCCCGGGCAGCAGCGGCAACTGAACCTGGCTGAGGTCTCCGTTCACCAAGAACCGCGTGCCGGACATATCGACGAAGGCCACGACTCGTCGTTGATCCAGGGTAGTGCATGGGCGTCGGCGAGCAGATCCGATCGACGTCGATCATCCTTTTGATCTTTGCTCCTGCGGAATCTCTGAGCTAGCCTGACAAGGACGCGACCGACGTCCCGCCGCTGAGCGTTGAATGCCGATAGAACTCGACCACATCATGGTGCCATCGCGGGACAGGGACGCTGCTGCCAGGCAGCTTGCGTCGCTGCTCGGCGTAACTTGGAGTCCTTCGAAAGTCGGTCCTTTCGCGGCGGTCTACGTCAATGCGGGGCTCACCATCGACTTCGACCAATGGGAAGGCGAATTCCCCAGCGGGCACTACTGCTTTCGAGTCGACGAACGATCTTTCGACCAGATGCTCGGCCGGATCCGGAACGCCCTCATACCCTATCGCAGTCAACCGCATGGCGCTGCGGACTACAAGGTGAATACGACGCTCGGGGGCCGGATCGTGTATTGGAGCGAGCCCGACGGGCATGTCTGGGAACTCCTGACCGAAAGCTATGCACGCTGAGACTCCGGAGCGGCGCAGCGGTGATTCTTGAGGTAGCTCCTTTGCGCATCCGGGCGGGTCAGGCCGAAGCGTTCGAGTGCGCGTTTCGCGAGGCGCAGGCCATCATCGGCTCGATGCCGGGCTACGTTTCCCACGAGCTACACCGTTGCCTGGAGAAGGCGAACGAGTACGTCCTGTTGGTCCGCTGGGACTCGGTCGAGTCTCACGAGGTTGGGTTCCGCCGGTCACCCGAGTATCAGCAGTGGAAGGCGCTGCTCCATCATTTTTACGATCCGTTTCCGACGGTGCTCCATTTCGAAGCCGTGGAGGACGCGTCCGGGCCTCTCGTCGAGTCATGGAGAGGGCGGGCTGAATGACCAGAATCGCCGTCGCCATCGTCATCACGCTGATCGCCTTTGGTGCGCTGATCGTCCTTGCCGGGCGCACGGACTGGAATGACGTGTCATACCGTGTTTCTTCCGGCGCGATCGACGCGATCGATGCGCTCACGCCCGATCAGCCGATCTCCGACGAAGACCTCGCCGCACGCAGGACAATTACGGACGCCGCGACCTGGAACCGCGACTTCATGCGGGACGCTCGTTCGTCGGCGACCTGCCCGACAGACACTGTCCAGCACGTGAGAATGCGAATGGCCGCCGTCGGACCCTATACGGCCGCCGAATTCGAGAGGACCGTTGCCGAGTACCTGATCACTGATGACGAACCAAGACCCCCCGTCCCGTCCTACAACCGGGTGTCGGAGCTTGTGAGACGCGAGATCACCGCGACGGACCAAATCTATTTGTTCCGATACGATTTCGTCAGGGCGGACTTCAGCGCCTGGCGATTGTCAGGCTATTTCGTCGCACGTGACGAGTGCATCGTTCACGTCGAAGTCACTGACTAGAGCGAAGGAGACTCGCTCGTGCAAATCACTTGCCACCTGTCCTTCGATGGAAACTGCGAAGCCGCTTTCCGCGCCTACCAACGCATTCTCGGCGGCGAGCTCCTGTCGCTGACTTACGCCGAGTCGCCGCTGTCGGGCCAGGTGCCTGCTGACTGGCAATCGAAGATCATGCACGCGACGCTCCGGATCGGGGACGAGGAACTCCTTGGAGCCGATGTGTTTCCGGGAACTGCCGTGCGGCACGAGGGATTCGCAGTCATGCTCGAAATCGCCGGCGTCGAGCGAGGCAGGACGATCTTTGTTGCGCTCGCCGAGGGTGGCAGCATCAAGATGCCCTTCGAGCAGACATTCTGGTCACCGGGCTACGGCATGCTCGTCGATCGCTTCGGTGTGCCCTGGGAGATCAACTCCGCGAATTCAGATCAGACCGCAGGCGATTAAGCGGCGACTGATCATGGCCTTATGAATACTTTCTAAGGCGAAGTCAGCATCACGCGGACAGGGATCCCAGCACGGCGGCGATGGCGTCAGGTCCTTGTGCCGGCGCCATCAAGTGAGCTCCGGCGGGACCCTTCATCTGCTTGAGTCCTTCGATGAGCTCGACGCAGATCTTGCGGCCCTCGGCCGCCTGGTCCTTCGCCCCTTCGAGACGCTGGATCGTCGCCTCGGGCACGTGCACACCGAAGAGGTTTTCATTCATCCAGCGTGCCGACTTCGCCGAGCGGATCGGCCCGACGCCGATGATGATGCCCACCTGCTCCGTGATGCCCTCGGCACCGAGACGCGCGAAGTAACGCTCGGCGACGCTGAGATCGAAGCAGAACTGCGTCTGGAGAAATCCGGCGCCGCCCGCGATCTTCTTCCGCAGCGGGTCGGGCGACCACTTCTCGTCCGGCACTTTCGGGATGTCGGCAGCGCCGATAAAGAACTTTGGCGGCGATTTGATCTCACGCCCTGACGGCAACTTTCCCGTGTCGCGCATGTCGCGGGCGAGCTGCATGAGATTCGCCGTCTCGAAGTCGAACACGGGCTTGGCCTCAGGCTGATCTCCGCCCTTGGGGTCGTCGCCGCGCAGCAACAGCAGGTTCTCGATGCCCTGCGCGGCCGCGCCGAGCAGATCGCCGGCGAGCGCGATGCGGTTGCGGTCGCGGCAGGTCACCTGGAGGATCGGCTCGAAGCCGTTCTGCGCGAGCAAAGCGGCGGATGCGAAGCTGCTCATCGTCGTCCGGCCCGCGGCCGCATCGGTCACGTTGATCGCCGTGACCTTGTCGCCCAGCTGCCGCGCCTCGGCCAGCAAGGCGTCCGGGCTCGCGGACAAGGGCGGCACGATCTCGGCAGTGAGGACGAACCGGCGTTGCCGGATGCTGGTTTCGAGTCGACTCATGGGATAGGTTCTCTTGACTAAGGCGCGGGTTATACTCGGCAAATTACACCACAATCCCGGGGGATACCGATGATCAGCCGAAACAGATTCTCTGCCAGCGGAACGCTCACGCTCGCTGCCCTGCTCACGATGCTTGCCATCCCGGGCGCAAACGCCCAGCGCGGTCCGGCGGGACCGCCGTTCATGGTCGCGAGCACCGCCTTCGCGGACGCTGGCGTAGTGCCCGAGAGATTCGCCATGCGCGGCGAGAACGTGCAACCTGGTTTTACGTTCACGAACATGCCGGCCACGGCGGTCAGCCTCGCCGTGATCTTCCATGACATCGAGCCCGCCCTCCAGGGCGGAACCGGAGACGTGCTGCACTGGATGGCGTGGAACATCCCCGCTGCCGGCGGCATCCCCGAGGGCAGCCTGCCCGCCGGCGCCGTGAGCGGCAACAACATCCGCAACATGCCGGGCTACATGGGACCGGGCGCGCCGGCCACCGAACGCTTCCACCACTACGTTTTCGAGTTCTACGCGTTGAGCGCGAATCTCGACATCCCGGCCACGGCAACGCGGCAGGAGTTGCTCGCAGCGATGGAAGGCAAGGTCGTCGGCAAGGTTGCCTACGTCGGCCGTTATCGCGGCATGGCGCAGGCTGCGCCCGCCGGCGGTGCTCCCGCGCCCGCACAGCGCTAGGCGCCTGCCTCAGGCCGAATCCGGCTCGATGATCGAGAGATAGATCTCGAGGTAGCTCTGCGCCATTTGCGGCGGCGTGTGGTTCACGGCGATGTGGCGGCTTGCCACGCCGAGCCGCGCCCTGAACCTGGGATCGAGCTTGAGCTTCAAGATCGCGGCGACGAGCTGCCCGGGGTTGTCGACGTCGATCAGCACGCCGTTGACGCCTTCGTGCACGATGCGCGGCACACCCCCGACGGGGGTTGCGATCAGTGGCAGCCCCTGCTCCATTGCGTCGAAGAGGATGCTGCCGATGCCTTCGCGCCTCGAGGGCAGGATAAAGATGTCGAAAGCCCGAAGGTAATCGCCGACATTGTCGACGAAGCCCGTAAAACTCAGGTTCGGCAGGTCGCTCGCCAGCGAGCGCAACATCTCTTCGTCTTCGCCGCCGCCGACGAGCAGGAAATGAATGTCGGGATGAGTGCCGCTGAGCTCTCGCGCCGTCGCGATAATGACGTCCTGCGCCTTTTGATCGTTGTCGAGGGCGCCGACGTGACCGACGATGAAGCCGTTGCCCGCGCGCTCGCGAATCGCCTGCGCCGTCGCCGGGTCGGCCTTGAGCCCGCTACTCGCGCTCATGATTACTGTCGTACGGATGGCGGGATCGAATGCCCGGACGACATCGGCGACCTGCGGCGCCACCGCCGCGACACAGGAAGCGCCCCGGTACGCCCGATGCGCCAGCGCATGGTCGCGAATGGGATTGTTGACGCGGCGGGTGGCAACGTAGGGCGTGCCGCGCAGAATGTTGTTGAGCCAGGCAGCGTAGACGCTGCGCCCCTCATGCACGTGAACGACGTCGGCACCCCGCAGGGCCTTGACCACGCCCGGCAGGTGCCCCTTCACGGGCCTGACCTCGATGCCCGCCGCAGCAATCCGTTGCGATAGCGGTGAGCCGCGCCGCCCAACCAGGGATTGCTCGACGCCCCGCCCGTGCAATTCCGTCATCAGCAGCTCGGTCTGGCGCTCGCCGCCACGATAGTTCTTGGCGACATTGACGTGAATCACATGCATCGCGCCATTCTAACCGCGCGATTGCAGAGCCGAACGCCCGGTCATAGAGTGCGGACGGGCTCGAGGCAATACGGAAACTGATCCCGGGTGTGCGGATTCGTTGGTGGTACGGAAACAGACTGGCGTTACGCTGACGCTCTCGAATCGATTCGTCACCGTGGTCCCGACGCGGGCTCGCTCGATATCTCCGGCCCGATCAGGGTCGGTTTTCGCCGGCTTGCCATCATCGACCTGGCGCCGGAGGCGAACCAGCCGTTCTTCGCGAAGGACGGGCGCGCCTGGATTGTTTTCAACGGCGAGATCTATGGCTTCCGCCGCCTGCGGGCCGAGCTCGAGCGCCTGGGCCACCCTTTCCGCACGCAGTCCGATACCGAAGTCCTGCTCAATGCCTATCTTGAGTGGGGCGAGTCCTTCGTCGAGCACGTCGACGGCATGTTCGCGATTGCGATCTACGACGCACGCGACCGGCAGCTCCGTCTCTACCGCGACCGGGCGGGGATCAAGCCGCTCTACTATTTTCACGACGGGCGGCGCTTCGCCTTCGCCTCGGAGCTCAAGGCGCTCGAGCGCGTGCTCGCCGGCGAGACGCTCGAGCGCGACCCGAGCGCGCTCTATGATTTCCTCGGTTACCGCTACGTGCCGGCGCCGAAGACGCTCTACCGCCAGTGCTACAAGCTGCTGCCTGGGCAGACGCTGCGCTTTGATCCCGCGACTGGTCGGGCGACAACGCCGAGAAACTACTGGCTTCTCAGCGCCGAGGTCCGGAACGAAGCGGTCACCGCGGACGAAGCAGCCGAGGAACTGCGACTCCTGATCGACGAGTCGGTGCGCGACCAGATGATCGCCGACGTGCCGCTCGGCTTCTTTCTTTCCGGCGGCCTCGACTCGAGCGTCGTGGTGGCCGCAGCGGCGCAGGCCGGTGCTCAAGTCGCAACGTTCTCGATCGGCTTCGACTCCGACGACGTCTCGGAGACACCCTTCGCCCGACTCGTCGCCGGCCACTTCGGCACGAACCATCACGAACGGATGCTGACACGGGAGGGAGCGCAGGACCTGTTACCACAGCTCAAGACCTGGTTCGACGAACCCTTTGCCGACGACTCAGCGCTGCCGACTTATCTCGTCTCGAAGATCGCACGCGAGCACGTTACCGTCGCGCTCACGGGTGACGGCAGCGATGAGGTCTTCGGCGGCTACAGCACCTATCAGCGCTACCTTCGCTACGCCCGCTGGCCCTCGTGGCCGCGCGCCTTCGATCGCGGCTCGGTGCGATTGCGCCGGCGCCTGCATCGGCGCAACCCCGTGTACCGCCTGCTGCGGGTGCTCGAGACGGTCATGAGCTCCGACATCGAGCTCTGGTCGAAAATCATGCACGGCATGTCGCCGGCGGCAAAGACGGAGTACCGGCAAGCACTCGGGCTTCCCGGCGATTACGACGACTGGTGGCACTACCGTGCCTGGTGGCGCGAAGATCTGCCGCCAACGACGCGCCTGCAGTATCTCGACTTCAATACCTATCTGCCAGGGTGCATCCTCACCAAAGTCGATCGCGCAAGCATGGCCGTCTCGCTCGAGGCTCGCGTGCCCCTGCTCTCGCGGCGGCTCATCGAGTTCAGCTTCGGCCTGCCCGAAAGCGTTCGACTTCTGAACGGCGAATCCAAGGGCATTCTGCGCCACGCCTATCGCGACATTCTGCCGCGCGCGATCCTCGAGCGGCGCAAAAAGGGCTTTGGCGTGCCGCGTTACTACCTCGGCAATCTTGGCGACGGGATTCCGCTGCAGGAACACATCCTGCGGGAGCTCTTCCTCAGCAGCTGAGAGATTCGGCTAATATGGCTCCGGCCTCGAGAACGACGAATAACAGCGGACGGGGCCTGAGACGGGGGACAGCACTCTGATGGAATCGCAGAAGCACGCGTCCGAGGCAACCGCCCCGGGCATCCTGACAACGCTGGGCGCGACAATCGGGCTCGCACTCGGCCCGAGCGTGATCGCCAACCTCACGGTGTCGGGCTATATCCCGGCGATACAGCAGGAATTTGGCTGGGAGCGCTCCGCCGTCTCGTTCGCGTTCTCGCTCGTCGCTTACATGATCGTCGTGGTGTCGCCCCTGCAGGGCTTCCTCGTCGATCGCTTCGGCTCGCGCCGTGTCGTCCTGACGTCGATTCCCCTTTTCGCCTTGAGCCTGGCAGCCATCTATTTCACTCCTGCGAACATCTACGTCTATTACCTGCTCTGGGCAATCGTGCCCGTGGCGGGACTGGGCCTGTGGCCGCTCGGCTACCTGCAAGCGGTGACGCCATGGTTCGACCGCAAGCTCGGGCTCGCGCTCGGTTGTGCCAATGCCGGGATCGGCGTCGGCAGCCTGGCTCTGCCGTTCCTCGTGATCACTCCGATGATTGCGGCGTACGGTTGGCGGCACGCCGTGCTCGTGATCGCGCTGCTCGTGTTGTTTGTCAGTTGGCCCGCCGTCGCCTACTGCCTGCGCGAGCCGTCAGCGGCGGACATCGCCTCTCGCAAACAAAGCGTCGCGGCCAAATCATTCGGCCTCCCCTTGCGGCAAGCCGCGCGTGAACCGACATTCTGGATGCTGAACCTCGGCTTCTTCCTGTTGGGCGTTACGGCCACGAGCCTCGTAACTCAACAGGTGCCGCTGCTGCGGGACGCGGGTTGGACGGCGGAGGAGACGACACAGCTGCAAATAACGTTCGCGTTCGGTCTCCTGTTTGCACGCGTCGCAGTCGGTTTCGTCATCGATCACGTCTTTGCGCCGCGCGTGATGACGACCGTTTCGATCGGCGGCGCATTGGCGTGCGTCCTCTACGCGCTCTATCCGGACTGGGGCTATGTCAGCGCCCTGCTCATCGGCTTCCTGCTGGGCGCCGAGTTCGACGTGCTCGCATTCCTCATCAAGCGCTACTACGGCAATATCGCCTACGGCCGCATCTACGGTGTGATCTTCGGCGTGTTTTATCTGGGATCGGCCGTCGGCATCTATGGCTTGCCGAAGTTGCGCGAGCTGTCGGTCGAGCAATCCTACGACAATGGCCTCTATGCGGCCTCCGTCATCCTGTTCGCTTCGGCGATCTTGATGGCGTTCATGCCGAGGTACCGTTACGCCGCGGGTCACGCCGCGCAGCCAACCGTCGGCGCAGAGAACGCCGGTTAGTTGGCATCCGGGCCGCTGCGCCCGAACCAGTCGAGCCACTCGCTGACGACGGCGAGCCGCTTGCGATCCAGCCGATACGTCCACTCGCGGCCCGATACGGTAACGCTGACAAGGCCCGCGGCTTCGAGCTTGCGCAAGTGTTTTGACGTCGTAGGCCAGGCGCAGGCAAAGCGATCGGCGATCTCTCCCGAGGTCATTTGCCCGCCGCGGAAGTGCAGAATCATGAGAATCTGCCGCCGCACCGGACTGTCGAGCGCGGCGAACACGGCCTCGGTTTCGGCGAGTCGCCGCTCAGCGTTCGAACGTGACTTCGACGCGCGCGACACGCGGAAACTCCATCGCCGGCCGTCCCTTGCGCTGTTCGCAGAGCTTGCCCATCGGCTCCCAGACGGCCATGACGTCGGGGATCTCGTGGGCCCGGTCGGGGCCTGCTTCATCCTTCCAGTTCAGCACTTCGAAGAAGATCGGCTCGCCGTCCTCCTCAGTGCCCTGATAGACGACGGAAGGAACGTCGGCGCCAAGACCCACGCGGCGCAGCGTCGGCCAGTGCTTCGCGAGCAGGTCGCGAAACGGCTTCTCAGACCCTTTCTTGACCCGATAGATGCAGAGTGAGGTGACCATCGGTAGCTCCGCTATTTGTTAGCCTGTTGGCTAAGTATAGCCGGCCGCTCTCCCCCTGCAAGCGTTGCGGTGCCCGCCGTTCCGGCATTACGCTGGCGCAGCTTCAAGCCAGGGAGTCTTCCGGACCATGACGACAAGCGGTGCAACCGCCAACGAGAGCCCGGACTCGCTCGATGCGCGCGATCGCCAGCGGATGAAGGTTCGTGCCATCGCGGCCTCGGCAGCGGGCACGACGATCGAGTGGTACGACTTCTTCCTCTACGGTGTCGCCGCCGCGCTCGTCTTTCCGCAGCGGTTCTTTCCGGGATCGGAGCCGTTCATCGGCACCCTGCTCGCCTTCTCGACCTACTTCGTCGGTTTCGCCGCTCGACCCATCGGCGCCGCCCTGTTCGGCCATTTCGGCGACCGCATGGGACGCAAGGCCTCGCTCGTCGCCACGCTCGTGCTCATGGGCGTCTCAACGATCGCGATCGGCCTCGTCCCGGGTTACGACGAGATCGGCATCTGGGGCGCGGTGATCCTGACCTTCCTGCGGGTGTTGCAGGGCATCGGCGTCGGCGGCGAATGGGGCGGCGCCGTGCTCATGGCCGGCGAGTGGACCGACGCCAAGAGACGCGGATTCACGACGAGCTTCGCGCAGCTCGGCGCGCCTGCCGGCATGCTGCTCGCCAACGGCGCGCTGGGCCTGGTCGCCCTCCTCTGCAGCGACGAGGTCTTTCTCGACTGGGGCTGGCGCGTCCCCTTCCTTGTGAGCATCCTGCTGCTCGTGATCGGTCTTTATATTCGCCTCGGCGTGCTCGAGACGCCGATCTTCGCAAAGCTGCAGGCGCAGGGGCGCGTCGAGCGCACACCCGTCGCCACGGTGCTTCGCGATCACTGGCGCGAGGTCATTCTCACCGCCCTGCTGCGCACGGGGCAGCAGACGCCGTTCTATATTTTCACGACTTACGTGCTCACCTACGGCACGCAACAGCTCGGCTTCGAGCGCGCGACGATCCTCAACCTCGTGATGGTGCAGGCGCTGGTGTCGATGCTCGTGATCCCGCTCTTCGGCCACCTCTCCGATGTGTACGGCCGCCGGCGAATCACGGCGATCGGCTGCGTTGTCATGATGGTTTTCCCGTTCATCTACTTCGGGATGCTCGACAGCGGTGTGTTCTGGATGATTGCGCTCGCGATCATCCTGGGGCTGCCGTCGCAGGATCTGCAATATGGCCCTCAGGCTGCGTTCATCGCGGAGCGCTTTCCGGGTCGGCTGCGTTACAGCGGCGCCTCGCTCGGCTATCAGCTCGCGTCGCTCACTGCCGGCGGGCCCGCACCGATCGTGGCGCTGTATCTGTTCCAGACTTTCGGCACGTCAACCGCGATTGCCACTTACGTGGCTATAACCGGCTTGATCAGCCTGCTCTGCGTCTGGCGGCTTCGCAATCGCGAGGGTTCGCTCGACCACGATTGACGGGCATTCAGCGGATGGCAGAGATTCCGTCGTCGTTCGGCAACACGGAGCGCCGTCGCGCCAACGATTTCGTCCGCGACGCGCATTGCGTGGCCCTGAGCGAGGTCGCCAGGGTTATCTACGCCATGGGCCCCGACCGGATCGCCGCGTGTTGTTGTCGATCGGCGACGTGCCGGGCTCGAAGAGGGCGCGATTACAGCGTGGCACCAATCTTGCTTCACTCCTGATGACGGCCGTGCATCGGCTTGAACGAAAGGAGAAGCCAGCGATGGGCAGCGACGCTACGGCCTTGATCATGACCGTGTCAGGCCTGGCCTGCGCGGTAGGGATTTTCCTGCTGGCGGCTCGTCTCGTGGCGCACGCACGCTCCGGCACACGCTGGTTCCGACTCGTTCATCACGACCCGCACTCGCCCCGCACCCGGCGTCAGCAGCTTGAGAACGACGGCCGCGATATCAAGCAGTAGCGCGACTAGCGCATATCGCGTGCCGGCGAATCCCCAGTGGCACAGGTCTTGCACCTTCACTCGCGAGCTCATCAACCATGGAGGGACAGGCAATGAACTGGGACCGCATCGAAGGGCAATGGAAGCAGTTCAAGGGACGAGCGCAGCAACGCTGGGGCAAGATCACGGATGACGACTGGGATCTCATTTCCGGCAAGCGCGAGGAGCTGATCGGGCGCGTGCAAGAGCTCTATGGCAAGCAGAAAGACCAGGCCGAGCGCGACGTCGACGCCTGGATACGCGGTCTGAACTGACCGGCTAGACCAGCATCCACCCGCCGTCGACCACGAGATTGATGCCGTTGACGCCGCGATTGTTGAACAGGAATTTCACGGCGTCGACGACGTCCTCGGTGGTGGCAAGGCGGCCACCCGGCGTGCGCTCGCGGACCTTCGCGAGCGCCTCGGGCTTGTCCTTCCAGGCCGGCGTGTCGCCGATGACGCCGGGATGTATGGCGTTGAAGCGGATCGGCGCCAGCTCCACGGCCATCGTCTTGACCATGCTGCGCACGGCGCCGTTGACCATCGTGACCGTCGTCGATCCCGGATACGGCCGCTCGCCGGCGAGCCCGCCGAAAATCACGACCGATGCGTCTTTGCTGAAGCGGCCGAGCATCGTATGCACGACCTCCGTATAGCCAACGAGCTTGACGGTGACCGCGCGCTTCGCTTTCGCGAGGTCGTAATCCCTGACGGTGTTGTAGTCGCGCTCGATCGCGACGATCAGCAACCGGTCGATCGTGCCGACATCGGCGAGCATGTCCTTGATCTTCTCGGGCTCGGCAATGTCGAGCGCGATGCCGCGCACATTGCCGCCGATCTCGGCCGCAACTCCCCGCGCGCGTTCGGCCGATCGGCTCGTGAGAATTACCTCGCTCTCGAGCGAGGCATAGCGCTCCGCCAGCGCCCGGCCGATGCCGCCGGTGCCGCCGATGATGAGAACCTTGGCGTCGAGCTTGTCCTGGACCGGCATCAGGCGGTCTTCTTCTGGTGGGAGGACACCACGGACTGCCGGATTTTCTGCTGCTCGGCCAGGCTTTCCCAGTCGCGCGCGAAACGATAGGAATGGCGAGCCGGCGGTTGCGGCGACTGCGTCTCGAGCCAGCGTACCGTCGTGCCGCTCCTGTTGTAGAAGGCGTGCGTGCAGCCGACGCCGGCCCAGAGGAAATCGCCCTTTTTCATGACGTATCTGTCGTTGTCGGCCCAAGCCTCGACTTCGCCGTCGACGATGAGATAGGCCTCCTCGAGCGGATGGTCGTGCGGGTGCGCATTGCCGTTCGCCTCGTACTCGACCATGAACATCGTGTGCAGCGCGGCGTCGAGCCGCTGATCGACGAGCATCTTGAGAGAAATTCCGCTGTATACCAGCAATGCCGTCGCCATGCTGGCCGAGACTTTCGGTGCGTCCTTGCGCAGTCCCGTGCGCAGCGCGTCGACCTTGATGTCGTCGTCGGCCATGCGAAAGAGGTGTCGCGAGGTCGGATCGCGGATGTCGAGCTCCTCGGCCGGCACTTGCGGCGGCGGCCCCAGGAAATAGGTGTCGTCGGCGTAGTTGACGCCCTTCGGCACCGGCGTGTTCATGTCGATCCACTTCGCCGTGCCGTTCTCGGGCCCGACCCAGGCCTGCTTCATGCCGACGGGAATCAGGCCGCAGGCGCCGGGCGCAAGCCGCCAGGCGCGATTGTCGAGCAGCAGGACCGGATTGCCCTCGAGCACGAAGAAGCTCTTCTCGAAGGACTGCAGATGCTGGTTGACGTGGCCCTTCGCGTCGAGCTCGCAAAGCCCCCAGCCCGAATGGACCGCACCGCAGTCGCGGTCGGACAGCGAGAAGCGCCGATAGCCGAACGCTTCCGCGGGAAAGGCCGGGTTCGGGCAAATGTCGGCCGCCCGGATGAAGTGATGCATGAGTACTCCGCCGCCGTATTCCTGGCGTCAGTCTACCCGCGACGATGGTCGAGGGCGACCTCGAGAGCCCGACGGAATTCCATATAAAGGCCCCTATAATGACGCCGGCCGCGCGGCCTGTAGACGCGAAGGACCCGCATAGTGAAGAACTCCGCCTCCGGGAAGAAAGCCCTGATCACCGGCATCACCGGCCAGGACGGCGCCTACCTCGCCGAGCTTCTGCTCGACAAGGGCTACATCGTCCATGGCATCAAGCGCCGCGCCTCGCTGTTGAACACAGATCGCATCGACCATCTCTACAGCGATCCCCATACGCCCGATCGCCGCCTGATCCTCCACTACGGCGACCTCACCGACGCGTCGAACCTGATCCGCATCGTCCAGGAAGTCCGCCCTGACGAGATCTACAACCTCGCGGCCCAGAGCCATGTCGCGGTCTCGTTCGAGACGCCTGAGTACACGGCGAACTCCGACGCGCTGGGCACGCTGCGCCTGCTCGAGGCAGTCCGGATCTGCGGCCTTGCCGAGAGCACGCGCTTCTACCAGGCCTCGAGCTCGGAGATGTTCGGCAAGGTCCAGGAGACGCCACAGCGCGAGACGACTCCGTTTTATCCTCGCTCGCCCTATGGCGCAGCCAAGGTCTACGCCTACTGGATCACGGTCAACTACCGCGAGGCCTACGGCATCTACGCCTGCAATGGCATTCTCTTCAACCACGAGTCGCCGCTGCGCGGCGAAACTTTCGTCACGCGCAAGATCACGCGCGGGCTTGCGCGCATCAAGACGGGCCTCGACGATTGCCTCTATCTCGGCAATCTCGATGCGCTGCGCGACTGGGGCCATGCGAAGGACTACGTCCTCGCGCAGTGGCTCATGCTGCAGCAGAAGGAGGCGCGCGACTACGTCATAGCGACCGGGCACCAGCACTCAGTCCGGCATTTCGTTGCGACGGCCGCAGCGCATCTCGACATGCGCATCGAATGGCGCGGCCGCGGAGAGAAGGAGATCGGCATCGACAAGGCGAACGGGAAAACCATCGTGCAGATCGACCCCCGCTACTTCCGCCCGACCGAAGTCGACACACTGCTCGGCGACGCGAGCCGCGCCCGCAAGGAACTCGGCTGGAAGCCCGCCATCAGCTTCGAGGCGCTCGTAGAGGAGATGGTGCGCGAGGACCTCGTCCTCGCTGAACGCGATGCGCTGATCGCAAATCAAGGCTACACCGTCTTCAAACGTCACGAATGAGCGGGCTCGATCTCAACTCGCGGATCTTCGTCGCGGGTCACCGCGGCCTCGTCGGCAGCGCAATCTGCCGCGCGCTCGAGACACGCGGCTTTGAGGATCTCGTCACTCGCACGCGCAGCGAGCTCGACCTCCGCGACCATGCGGCAGTCGACGCCTTCTTCCGCAATGAGCGCCCTGAGTACGTGATCCTAGCGGCTGCAAAGGCAGGTGGAATCCTCGCGAACGACAGCTTTCCGGTCGAGTTCCTGCGCGACAATCTCGAGATCCAGACGAACGTCATCGACGCCGCTTTTCGCCATCAGGCAACGAAACTCCTGTTCCTCGGCTCGAGCTGCATCTATCCGAGGCTCGCGCCGCAGCCGCTCCGCGAGGATTCTCTCTTGACCGGGCCGCTCGAACCGACGAATGAGTGGTATGCGATCGCCAAGATCGCGGGCATCAAGCTCTGCCAGGCCTATGCGCGGCAGCACGGTTTTCGCGCGATCTCGCTGATGCCGACGAATCTCTACGGGCCCGGCGACAATTTCGACCTCAAGAATTCGCATGTATTGGCGGCGCTGATCCGCAAGTTTCACGAAGCGAAGACGTCGGGCGCGCCCGAAGTCGTGGTCTGGGGCACAGGCAAGCCGCGCCGCGAGTTCCTGCACGTCGACGATCTCGCCGATGCGGTTTGTTTCCTGCTCGAGCGCTACGAGTCGCCCGAAATCATCAATGTCGGTGTCGGGCAGGATGTCAGCATCGCGGAGCTCGCGGCGCTCGTCCGCGAGATCGTGGGCTATACCGGCACGATCTCCTACGACACAACCAAGCCCGACGGTACGCCACGAAAACTCCTCGACATCTCGAGAATCGCGACGCTCGGATGGACGGCGAAAACCGGACTCGCCGCGGGCATCCGCGAAACCTATCGCTGGTATCTCGTCGAAAATGCCTAGCGGCGGAACCGGAGCATCGAGCCCGGAAGCGCGGTCCCGATCTCGACGGTGTGCCGAATCGACACACCGACTGTTTCACTCTGAAACACAGCGAAGCCATAGCAAGGTGGCAACTCATTGTTTTCTCAAGTGAACCGAATGTGGCACGTCAATTGAATGACGTATCCGACGCCATGACCACCTATTTCAAGATCGCCCTGCGCAGCCTCCATCGCGAGCGGCTCTACGCGCTCATCAATATCGCAGGACTAGCGCTCGCCTTCGCCTGCTGCATCGTCCTCGGGCTCTACCTCAGAAGTGAGCTCGGCTACGACCGCCACCACGAGAATCACGAGCGCATCTACCGCCTCGTCAACGAGTATGCGATCGCCGCAAACCCGCAGCGCCTTGCGGTGACTTCGCCGGTCATTGCGCCAATGATGGCCGACAGCTACCCGGAGATCAGTGCCTACGTGCGCTTCATACGCGCCGCAGGCCAGGGAGACCTCCTCTTCAGGCACGGGACGGACGCGTCCTACTGGGACGACGTTTACGCAGTCGATGCCAACGTCTTCGAGGTTTTCACGCACAAGGCCGTCTTCGGCGACATCGACACGGCATTCCCGGATCGCTCGTCGATCGCGGTCAGCGAAACCTTTTCTCAGCGATTCTTCGGGGACGACAATCCGATCGGCGAAACGGTCGAGGTCGCGGCCGGCGATGGCGAGCTGCACACGATATCCCTCGTCTTCGAGGATCTGCCCGCTAATTCGCATCTCAAGTACGACGTCCTGGTTCCGCTTCCGCCGCCGGAGCTGACGCAGGAAAACGAGATGCGGCGTATCCAGGCGCTCTGGGATCTCGGCAACTTCGTCTATTCGTACTTCGTGATGCCCGAGGATTACGACGTTGCGGATTTCGAGGTCATCGCCCAGGACTTCTTCGAGCGCTACATGAAGGGCCTCGCAGCGACGGTGGGCGGGACCTGGCGCGGCTGGCTCGAACCGCTGGCCGACATCCATCTGCAGTCCGACCTCGTCTACGACCGGCCGACGGGAAACCGTTACTACGTCTACGGCTTCGCGGCCGTGGCGGTCTTCATCCTGCTGGTCGCAAGCATCAACTACGTCAATCTGGCGACTGCGCGCGCCCTGCGCCGCGCACGGTCCGTGGGCATGAGGAAGATCCTCGGCGCCAACCGGTCCCTGCTGATGCTGCAGTTCCTCGGCGAGGCCATGCTGTTCGCCTTGATTGCGACCGTCATCGGCATCGTCATCGTTGAGGTGGCGCTGACGCTCACGCCGCTGGAGTCGTTGCTTGGCACTCCCATCGACGTCGACCTGCTGGGCGACCCCGGGCTGGCGGCAACCATAGCGGCCGCCGGCCTGCTTGTCGGCCTGCTCGCGGGACTCTACCCCGCGGTATATCTGTCAGGCTGGGCACCGCTGACAGCCCTGGTCACTACCACGCGATCTGCCAGAGGCAGCTACCGCTTCCGCCAGGTGCTCGTCTTTGCGCAGTTCGCTATCTCAATCGCCGTCGTTGCGAGCGCGCTGATCATGGCGGCGCAAATGCGATTCATCCAGAACCGCTCGCTCGGCTTCGAGCCGGAAAACCGAGTCATGATCACCCTGCGAGGTACGGATCTCCTGCGGCGGACGCCGGTAATCACGAACGAGCTGTCGGTGATGCCGGGCGTGCTCGGCGTCGCGGATACGACGATCGTCATGGGTCAGGACCTGCCGTCCGGCTCGCCGATAGTCGAGGGCAACTCCGGCGCCATGGAGCGTTTCAACTCGGGGCTCATGTTCGTGGGCGAGCGGTTCCTCGAGGTGATGGGTGTTCGCGTCATCGCCGGTCGCGACTTCTCGTCACGCCTGTTGACCGACGTCGGCACGAGATTTCTCGTCAATGAGGAATTCGTTCGCCAGCGCGGCTGGGACGAACCCCTTGGCAAGCAGATGACCATCGGTACCGATCTTGGCCGGGTCATCGGCGTCGTAGAGGATTTCAACTTCAAGTCGCTGCACGACGCCATCGGACCGATAGCGATCTCCTTGCAGCCAGAACTCCCACCCGAGGGGAACAATCAGGCTGCCTATCGGATCCTTGTCGTCAACATCGCCGGCGATGCGGTGGCACCCACCTTGCGTCTGCTCGAGGACAAGTTTGCCGAACTCGATCCCTCGCATCCGTTCGAGTTTCGGTTCATCGACGACTTCATCGATTCGCTCTACGTGTCGGAGCAATCGCTGATGCGTCTTGTCGCCGTGTTCGCCGGCATTTGCGTGCTGATCGCCTGCCTTGGCACCTATGGTCTCGCAGCGTTCACGACCGAGGAGCGCACCAGGGAAATCGGCATCCGCAAGGTGCTCGGGGCGACCGGAGCCCAGATCGTGCTGCTCCTGTCGCGAAACGTCCTGACCCTGATACTGGCCGGTGCCGTCGTCGCTTCGCTCGGCGCCTGGTTCGCAATGGACGTCTGGCTCGAGAACTTCGCCTACCAGGTGCCGATCAATCCGTTTCTGTTTCTGACCGCTACGGCCGTGGCCCTCGCTGTAGCGTTCGCGACCGTCGCGCTGCAGTCCGTCAGCGCCGTCACGAGGGACCCGGTCCTGGCGCTACGCCACGAGTGATCGGCGCTCAGAACACCGCCACGTTCGCCCTCGCCCCGCCGAGCCACCAGGCAGTTTCGCTGAACGTGCTGAGATAGCTCGCGAACAGGCGCGGCGCGCGTGACAGCAGCAGCATGTCGATCAGATCCTCGACCATGCCCTCGCGCGATTGCCAGCTTTCGCGCCGTTTCGTCGTGCGCGGAAAGGCAAGCACACGGCTGTCGCCCACGACGGTCTTGAGCCAGGGCACGACATCATCGTCGTCGCTGACGACGAAGAAGCGCTGATCGCGAGCCGCAGTGTCGAGCAGTGCGCGCAGCCGACCGATCGCGGGGCGGTGATGCTTGCGGTGACGACGGGGATCGTCGCGCCAGGTGCGCACCTGCACGCCGATGGTCGACGCGTCGAGCTGAGTCCGGGCATACGCCTCAGCGCGTTCGAGAATCTCCGCGCGCGGGGAGATCTGCGCAAACAGCGGCACGTAGACGTCGCGAAAATGTTGCGGAATGCGTCCGTACTCGAAGTCGATGATGCGGCCGTCGGCGCGCATCGACTTTGGGGAGAAGCGCTTCGGGACGATCATGTATCGATAACGATCGTCGGGCTCGCCGCGCAGACGCCAGAACAGACGGCCGAGTCGACGGACGACGGGATGCGCTCCGCCACCCGCTGTCGCGAATCCCGCCGGCAGCTCGGCAAGATCCTCGGGCAGAATCGCGAGCCGCCAGGAGCAATGCTCGGTCGCCCCTGTCGGGACGCTGTCGACGGCACGATCACTGTCGAACAGATCGCCGAGGGCAGCGGGCATGTTTGGTGTCCCCGGCCAGTGCACGCGCGCCGCCGGATCGATGCGCAGCGCCGATACCCAGGACTTGATGCGGTTGCCGAGTCCGCCCGGTTCCGTCGAGACGAGCACGCGACCTATCCTCCGGCGGGCCGGCTCAGGGCTTGTCGTCGTCGACTTCGACCTGGCCCGTAAGCCGGCGCCAGATGTGCGACCAGCTCAAGCCCACCGCGAGCAGCACGGCCACGCAAATCAGAATGACCCAGCCGAGCGCCGCCATGTTGCCGGCAACGTTGAGTCCGATGCTCGCAAGCCACCAGACGATGCCGCCGATGAGCGCGGCGACTATGAGCAGTCCGCCTTTGCCGAGCGAGTTGCGCGTCGCGATGATGAGTATTGCCCAGCCTGCGACCAGCAGGATGCCGACGACGAAATGCGCGGGCCCGAATCCGGGTCCGCCCTCGGCGAAACCCGACTTCAGCCAGCCAAAGTAGGAAATCGGCGACGGATTGTAGGTCGCGAGCACGAGAACGAGAGAGGCCGCGAGCCGCCAGAGAAAGCTGCCCGCAGAGAATTCACGATAAACGCCGCGACTGCTCCGCTCGACCATACTCTTCAACCGTTGTCTGCCCGATGTGGCGCGGGTAGTCTACCGCGATCACGCTGAGCCGGGGGAAGGCATGAGGGTGACTGATGGTCTCCGGCCTGCCCGGTCGAGCTCCGGCGAACCGCACCCACGCGTGCACTCGCACGCCTTCGGCCAGGACGTCAAACGCCCCGGAGAATCGCGCACCCTGATCGTGATCGCGCTCACCGCGACGATGATGGTCGTCGAGATCGCCGCGGGCATCGTCTACGGCTCGATGGCCCTGCTCGCGGACGGGCTCCACATGAGCTCGCACGCCGTTGCGCTGTCGATCAACGCCTTCGCCTATGTCTACGCACGGCGCCATGCGCACGACGCGCGCTTCAGCTTTGGCACGGGCAAGGTCAATACGCTCGGCGGCTACACGGGTGCGGTGCTGCTCGCGGGCTTCGCGCTCGCGATGGCCGTCGAGAGCATAAACCGGCTGATCAATCCCGTGCCGATTGCCTTCAACCAGGCGATCTTTGTCGCGGTGCTCGGGCTGGTCGTCAACGGGATCTCGGTGTTGATCCTCGGTCATGAGCATCACCATGCGCACGCCCATGACCATGACCATGACCATGACCATGACCACGACCACGATCACGATCACGATCACGGCCATCACCCCGAGCCGCACGACCACAATCTGATTTCAGCCTATCTGCACGTCCTCGCCGACGCGCTGACCTCGCTGCTCGCGATCTTTGCGCTGCTCGCCGCGAAATACTTCGGCTTCGTCTGGGCGGATCCGCTGATGGGCATCGTCGGCGCGATTCTCGTCGCGCGCTGGTCCTTCGGTCTGCTGCACAGCACGAGCACGATCTTGCTCGACCGCCAGGCTCCCGAGGACTTGCGCGAGACGATCCGGCAGAGTCTCGAGCGCGAATCAGGAACGCGAGTCGTGGACCTGCACGTCTGGGCTATCGGCCCGCGGATGTATTCGGCAGCAGTCTCGCTAGTCGCAATGGAGCCGCACGCTCCCGACGACTACAAGCGCCTCATCCCGGCCGACCTCGGCATCGTCCACGCGGTCGTCGAAGTGCACCGCGCGGACTGAGGAGTCCGCGTCGCGAGCTATTCGCCGTTGACGACCGCCGGGTTATAGGCCGCGTGGCAGCCCTCGCAGGGTGGCAGCAAGAGATCGCCCGCGGCGAGCAGGGCTTCCTGGTCCTTGTTGCGGCTCGCGACGAGCGCGGCCTTGCCGGCCTCGATGAGCGCGCGATTGAAGGCCTGCCAGCCCGGCTGCCGCGCCCATTCGTTGTCCATTGGGCCCGTGCCGCCCATTGCCGTCAGCGTCGTGGCCGCGAGCAGCGTGACCGACGCGTTCTCCATCTTCTTCCATTCCTCGGGCGACGACGGTTCCTGGTAGGCGCTCCAGAGCTGGTCAGTCGCCGGCGTGATCGTCTGCTCCATGAGCTCCTTGATCGACACCAGTGCGTCGAAAGTTCCGGCACCGGTATCCTGGGCCAGAGCCACCATCACGAAGGCCAGCAAGCCGATGCCGGTGAATGCGAGTCCGAATCGAAGAGTCCTGTTCATGACTGTCTCCTTGCCCGCGACAAAGTCAGCAACCACTCTACGCTCCGCGACGCGAAGGAGACATTAACCAGAATTCACGTCAGCGATAGAGCGCGCGCAGCCCTTCAGTCAGCTCGACCTCGGTGCCCCAGGGATCGCGAATACGCGCCACGGTCAGGGGGCCCTCGCGATGGCAGGGCTCGACGAGCTCGATACCTTTGCCCGTGAGCTCGGCGCAGAATGCCTCGAGACCGCGAATCTCGAAGCCGACATGATCGACAGCGCGCCCGGAAGTGCCGACGAGATCCTGCTCCGGCAGCCAGCTGAAGAAGTTCAGCATGTAGCCGACGCCAGGGAGGTCGGCACCTGCGAAGTAGTCGTAGACCGGGATGTCGCGCGGCGTCGCATTAACCGCGCGGATGTACCACTGTTGCATCCCATTGAAGTCGCGGTTCACGAAATGCACGTGATGATGCGCGATTGGCGGCGCGCCCTCGCCCATCGCGGTGACGAGCTCGACCTTCACGCCGTCGGGACCGACGAGATATTCGAAGCGTCCGTAGCTGCCCGCCGTCGGCGGGCTCTCGGGCTGCCCGGGGCCGGGCTCGCGGCCCACAGTGCGCGCAAAGCCGTTCGCGACCGCCTTCGCTGCGAGTGCCGGAACGTCGGGCGAGGCGAAGCCGATGTGATCGAATGTCGTGCCGCGCGTAGGTCCGGTCGGGGCCTGCTCCGTCAGGAACAGGAAAACGCC
>Ga0315912_10001479_pt1 | contig 28517 bp, 37 predicted proteins | sample VfabasoilMG_FD_204469 | JGI IMG/M metagenome (GOLD analysis project Ga0315912, IMG submission 204469) | Garden soil microbial communities collected in Santa Monica, California, United States - V. faba soil | ecosystem: Environmental > Terrestrial > Soil > Garden | place: USA: California...
AGTCAGATAGAAAAAGAAGTTTAGTAGTATTTTATTAACGAGGAGCTTTAATTTAGTTTAAAGCGTATGCACTCACTTTAGGAGTATTAAAATGGCAAAGAAAGTCATTGGCTACATTAAACTGCAGATTCCTGCAGGAAAAGCTAATCCAAGTCCGCCGGTAGGCCCGGCACTGGGTCAACGTGGTTTGAATATTATGGAATTTTGCAAAGCGTTCAATGCAGCAACGCAGAGCATGGAACCAGGCCTGCCGATTCCCGTTGTGATTACAGCGTTTGCAGATAAAAGTTTTACTTTTATTATGAAAACGCCGCCTGCGACAATTTTGATTAAAAAGGCCGCAAAAATAGATAAAGGCTCACCCCGTCCACATACAGATAAAGTAGGTAAAATTACCCGCAAGCAAGCGGAAGAAATTGCTACAACAAAAATGCCAGATTTAACTGCAGCCGATATGGATGCGGCAGTGCGGACAATTGCAGGTAGTGCTCGTAGCATGGGTATTGAAGTGGAGGGCGCATAACATGGGCAAGAGAATAGACGCATTACGCGCAAAGATTGATCGAGACAAACTTTATCCAGCACAAGATGCCTTGGCTCTAGTTAAAGAAGGTGCCAAAGCTAAATTTAACGAATCAGTAGATGCGGTTATCAATCTCGGGATTGATGCACGTAAATCAGATCAACTTATTCGTGGCGCGATTGTGTTGCCAAATGGCACGGGTAAGACCACACGCGTCGCTGTTTTTGCGCAAGGCGCACAGGCCGAAGCTGCCAAGGCTGCAGGTGCAGATATTGTAGGTTTTGAAGATTTAGCAGAAAAAGTAAAAGCTGGCTTTTTGGATTTTGACGTTGCGATCGCGACACCAGATGCTATGCGTATCGTGGGTACGCTAGGCCAAGTATTAGGTCCGCGTGGTTTGATGCCTAACCCAAAAGTAGGTACGGTGACACCAGACGCGGCAGCTGCAGTTAAAAATGCAAAAGCAGGTCAAGTGCAGTACCGAACAGATAAGGGCGGCATCGTGCATTGCACAATTGGCCGCGCTTCATTTACGGTTGAACAATTGCAAGGTAATTTAGCAGCACTAGTAGATGCACTTAATAAAGCGAAACCAGCTTCGACAAAGGGTATATTTCTCAAGAAACTATCAGTTTCTAGCACCATGGGTGCGGGAGTACGTATTGATCAAGCAACAGTAGTATAAAAGAATTATCGAGCAAGAGTGATTTGCTCAAATTAAGAACTTTGGGCTTGCCGTTTTGAAATTAAGGCAAGGACATCAAAGACCGTTGGAACCCACAAAGCTTTAATGCAAGGGTTTAATTGAGGGAAGTAGTTGATGGGCGAAGGAAGAGATTTTTATTTTCAGTCCTCTGTCTCTATTTTCTGACTCCAGCGCAGATGGCGAACCCGATACAGGATATGTTGTTGAGATATGCTGGATAAGGACGCCGTGAGCGGTATCGATTTTCATGAGTCGATACTTTATTAACGGAAGGAGAAAAGACCTTGAGTCTCAATCTATCAGAGAAAAAAGCAGTAGTTGCTGAAGTCAGTGCGCAAGTCGCAGCGGCGCAAGCAATCGTTCTTGCTGAGTATCGTGGCATGGGTGTGGCAGATATGACACAACTCCGTGCACAAGCTAGAAAATCTGGTGTTTACTTACGTGTTCTAAAAAACACGTTGGTACGTCGTGCTGTTGATGGTACACCATTTTCTGCTCTGGCAAGCGATATGGTTGGCCCGCTAATGTTCGGTATTTCTGCCGATCCAGTGGCAGCCGCAAAAGTATTGAACGATTTTGCAAGTGCTAACGATTTGTTCGTGATTAAAGCAGGCGCAATGCCAAACCAAGTGATGAACGCCGCCGGCGTAAAAGCCTTGGCAAGCATGCCTAGCCGTGAAGAGCTGTTGGCTAAATTGCTCGGTACTATGCAAGCACCCATCAGCAAATTTGTGCAAACACTTAACGAAGTGCCTAGCAAATTTGTGCGTGGTCTTGCGGCGGTACGTGATCAAAAAGCAGCTTAATTTACAGTTAACTTAAGTTTATAAATTTTAGGAGTTTTACAATGGCAACCTCAAAAGCAGATATTTTAGAAGCAATTAGTTCAATGTCGGTATTGGATTTATCGGCACTGATTAAAGAAATGGAAGAAAAATTTGGTGTTTCAGCAGCGGCAACAGCAGTTGCGGTAGCAGCTCCAGCAGCAGGTGGTGCAGCGCCAGCGGCAGCAGGTGCAGAGCAAACCGAATTCACCGTAATATTAACCGCAGCTGGTGATCAAAAAGTGAATGTGATTAAAGCCGTTCGCGAATTGACTGCACTTGGTTTGAAAGAAGCTAAAGATTTAGTGGATGGCGCACCAAAAGCGATTAAAGAAGGCGTAAATAAAGCAGATGCAGAAGCAGCATTGAAGAAATTGATTGAAGCTGGTGCAACTGGCGAAATCAAATAATTCATTCGTTTGAGTTCGGTTGGGCTGACGGGAAACCGTCAGCCTTCGCCGTTTCTAAAGCGACAGTATTTGTAACAAAATGTAACTGAGATTGACAGTAAAAACTTAAAATCTCTATATTGAAAACAAGAAGTTAGAAATCAAAACATTGCAATGGATGAAAAGTGTTTTGTCTTCTACCCTCAAAAAATATCAGGAGACGCTATGAGCTATTCCTTCACCGAAAAAAAACGCATTCGTAAAAGCTTTGCAAAACGTGAAAGCGTGCAAGAAGTACCCTACTTGCTTGCGATGCAACTAGAATCATATAAAGCTTTTTTACAAGCTGATGTTCCAGCTGACAAACGTACCAACGATGGATTACAGTCAACTTTTAGTTCTGTTTTTCCTATCGTAAGTCACTCAGGTAATGCGCGCTTGGATTATGTAAGCTATCAACTAGGCAGCGAACCTTTTGATGTGAAAGAGTGCCAACAGCGTGGTTTAACTTACGCTGCGCCAATTCGTGTCAAGGTGCGCTTGACTATTATGGACAAAGAAGCTTCTAAGCCGACAGTAAAAGAAGTGAAAGAGCAAGAAGTCTACATGGGCGAATTGCCGTTGATGACAGAAAATGGCTCGTTCGTAATTAACGGTACGGAGCGCGTGATTGTTTCGCAACTACATCGTAGCCCAGGCGTATTTTTTGAGCATGACCGTGGTAAAACTCATAGTTCAGGCAAATTGTTGTTTTCCGCTCGGATTATTCCTTACCGTGGATCTTGGTTAGATTTTGAATTTGATCCTAAAGATTATCTATATTTCCGTGTAGATCGTCGTCGCAAAATGCCAGTAACGATTTTGCTTAAGGCGCTAGGCTATACGCCGGAACAAATTTTGGAAACCTTTGGTGATACTGATACCTTCGATATCAGTGCTAAAGGGATTGAATTTACTTTAGTGCCAGACCGTTTGCGCGGCGAAATGGCTAAATTCGATATTGCTGATAAAAAAGGCAATGTACTGGTAGCCAAAGATAAACGTATTACCGTTAAACATATTCGTGATATCGAAAAAGCAGGCGTAACTAAAATTTCGGTGCCTACTGATTTTATTTTAGGTCGTGCCATTGTTAAAAATATTATCGACAAAGAAACAGGTGAAATTGTTGCCAATGCAAACGATGAGATTACTGAAACCCTGTTAGAAAAACTGATTGCTGCCAAAGTGGCAAGTGTTGATACCTTATATTCTAACGATTTGGATCACGGTGACTTTATTTCGCAGACCTTGCGCATTGATGAAATTCCTGACCAATACAGCGCTCGCGTTGCAATTTACAGAATGATGCGCCCAGGTGAACCGCCAACTGAAGACGCTGTAGAAGCTTTATTTAATGGTTTATTCTTTAATGAAGATCGTTATGATTTATCAGTTGTAGGCCGTATGAAGTTTAACCGTCGTGCTTATCCGAATAAACAAGAAGAGCGCAGCGCAAGCTGGATGCGTAAATTCTACGAACGTGTTGGTGCACAAGGCGACACTGGTGCTAATGTGCTTTCAATTGATGATATTTTAGCCGTAGTAGGTGTCTTGATTGAATTGCGTAATGGTCATGGTGAAATTGATGATATCGATCACTTGGGTAATCGTCGTATTCGATCTGTTGGTGAGTTGGCTGAAAACCAATTCCGTGCTGGCTTGGTGCGTGTAGAGCGTGCAGTGAAGGAACGTTTAAGCCAAGCGGAATCTGATAATTTAATGCCACATGATTTAATTAATGCTAAACCGGTTTCGAGTGCTATTCGTGAATTTTTTGGCTCAAGTCAACTCTCACAGTTTATGGATCAAACTAATCCATTATCAGAAATTACACATAAACGTCGTATTTCTGCACTAGGCCCAGGCGGTCTAACTCGAGAGCGTGCTGGTTTTGAAGTACGTGACGTACACTCGACACATTATGGTCGAGTGTGCCCGATTGAAACACCAGAAGGTCCGAATATTGGTTTGATTAACTCTTTAGCTTTGTTTGCTCGAACAAACCAATATGGCTTCTTGGAAACACCATACCGTCGTGTGGATGAAAACAAGGTGACCGGTAAGATTGATTACTTATCTGCAATCGAAGAGAGCCAATTCATGATTGCGCAAGCAAATACGGAATTGGATCCCAAAGGCGGCTTTAAAGAAGAGCTCGTTTCTTCACGTCATCATAACGAATTCACCATGACACAGCCTGACCGAGTTCAATATATGGATGTAGCTCCTAGCCAGATTGTTTCAGTTGCCGCCTCTTTGATTCCATTCTTGGAGCATGATGATGCGAACCGTGCATTGATGGGTGCTAACATGCAGCGCCAAGCTGTACCTTGTTTGCGCGCGGAAAAAGCCGTGGTAGGTACCGGTATTGAGCGTACCGTTGCAATTGACTCAGGTACTATCGTACAAGCACGCCGTGGTGGGGTTGTAGATTATGTTGATTCAAGCCGTATTGTGGTGCGAGTGCATGATGCAGAAGCTAAGGCTGGCGAAGTGGGTGTAGATATCTATAACCTTACCAAGTACACACGATCTAATCAAAACACCAATATCAACCAACGTCCCCTTGTTAAGGTAGGCGATATGTTGGTACGTGGCGATGTGATAGCGGATGGCGCATCTACCGATATGGGTGAGTTGGCACTTGGTCAAAATATGCTCGTTGGCTTTATGCCATGGAATGGCTACAACTTCGAGGATTCGATATTAATCTCAGAGCGTGTGGTGGCGGATGATCGCTATACTTCGATTCATATTGAAGAATTGTCAGTAGTTGCTCGTGATACTAAATTAGGTGCAGAAGAAATTACTCAAGATATTTCCAACCTTTCTGAACGCATGCTTGGTCGTTTAGATGAGTCAGGCATTATCTATATTGGCGCAGAAGTCGAAGCCGGTGATGTATTGGTTGGCAAGGTTACACCGAAAGGTGAAACACAGCTGACGCCAGAAGAAAAATTGCTACGCGCTATCTTTGGTGAAAAAGCATCTGATGTTAAAGATACTTCATTACGCGTACCCTCTGGTATGAGTGGTACAGTGATTGATGTGCAAGTATTTACACGTGAGGGTATTGATCGTGATTCGCGAGCACAACAAATTATTGATGATCAACTAGCTCATTACAAACAAGACTTGGCTGACCAAATGCGTATCGTGGAAGACGATGCATTCGGTCGTATTCGCCGTTTGCTTGAAGGTAAGGCAGCTACCGGAGGCCCAAATAAGTTGAAAAAAGGTGAAACTTTATCAGAGACTTATTTAGACTCAGTTGGACGTTATGATTGGTTTGATATTCGTTTGTCGGATGAAGAGGCGGCACGCCAGCTAGAGCAGTTAAAAGACAGCCTAGCTGCAGCTCGTGTGCAGTTTGACAATAAGTTTGATGAGAAAAAACGCAAACTTACACAGGGTGATGAGTTGCCACCGGGTGTACAAAAGATGGTTAAGGTTTATCTGGCGGTTAAGCGTCGTATCCAACCTGGCGACAAGATGGCTGGACGTCATGGTAACAAGGGTGTGGTGTCCAAAATTGTACCAGTAGAAGACATGCCACATATGGCTGATGGCACGCCGATGGATATTGTGCTAAATCCACTAGGTGTTCCATCACGGATGAACATTGGTCAGATTCTGGAAGTGCATTTGGGTTGGGCAGCTAAAGGACTAGGTATGCGCATTGGTGCTATGTTGCGTGCCGAAGCAAAAGTGGCCGAAGTGCGTAAGTTTTTAGATCAGATTTATAACGACAGCACAGGTAAAAAAGAAGAAGTAAAAGACCTCTCTGATGCAGAGGTGATCGAACTTGCACAAAACTTGCAATATGGTGTGCCATTTGCAACGCCTGTATTTGACGGTGCTGCTGAGTCTGACATTAAAGCAATGCTTGATTTGGCTTTCCCAGATGAAGATGAGCGTACCAAACAATTACAGTTCCACGCAGGTAAAACACAAGTGCGGCTGTTTGATGGCCGTACTGGCGAACCATTTGAACGCCCGGTGACAGTTGGTTACATGCATGTATTGAAATTACATCATTTAGTAGATGACAAAATGCATGCACGTTCAACAGGCCCATATAGTTTGGTGACGCAACAACCATTGGGTGGCAAAGCTCAATTTGGCGGTCAACGCTTCGGTGAGATGGAAGTTTGGGCGCTTGAAGCATATGGCGCATCGTATACTTTGCAAGAGATGCTCACAGTGAAGTCAGATGACGTGAATGGTCGTACTAAAGTTTACGAAAATATAGTAAAAGGCGAACACAAAATCGATGCTGGCATGCCAGAGTCATTTAACGTGTTAGTGAAAGAAATTCGTTCACTTGCTATCGACATCGATTTAGACAGAAATTAAGGAGAATTCACATGAAAGCTCTATTAGATTTATTTAAACAGGTAACCCAAGAAGAAGAGTTTGACGCAATTAAGATCGCTCTTGCTTCGCCTGAAAAAATTCGTTCATGGTCATATGGAGAGGTCAAAAAGCCAGAAACCATCAACTACCGCACTTTTAAGCCAGAACGTGATGGATTATTCTGCGCAAAGATCTTTGGTCCGATCAAAGATTATGAATGCTTATGTGGTAAATATAAGCGGTTAAAACATCGTGGTGTGATTTGTGAAAAATGCGGAGTAGAGGTGACTTTATCTAAGGTGCGCCGCGAGCGTATGGGTCATATTGATCTTGCTTCGCCTGTGGCACATATCTGGTTCTTAAAATCATTGCCGAGTCGTTTAGGAATGGTGCTAGATATCGCTTTGCGTGATATTGAGCGTGTCTTGTACTTTGAAGCATTTATTGTTGTAGATCCAGGTATGACGCCACTTACCCGTGGTCAATTGTTGACTGAAGATGATTATTTGGCAAAAGTAGAGGAATACGGAGATGAGTTCAATGCCGTAATGGGTGCAGAAGCTGTGCGCGAACTATTACGCACTATGGATATTTTTAAAGAAATCGAAATTTTGCGTCAGGATTTGGCGGATACAGGCTCTGAAGCTAAAATCAAGAAAATCGCTAAACGTCTAAAGGTGTTAGAGGCCTTCCAGAAATCTGGCATTAAGCCAGAGTGGATGATCCTTGAAATCTTGCCAGTATTGCCACCAGAGCTGCGCCCATTGGTGCCGTTGGATGGCGGTCGTTTTGCGACGTCTGATTTGAACGATTTATATCGTCGTGTGATTAACCGTAACAACCGTCTGAAACGCTTGTTAGAGTTGAAAGCACCAGAAATTATCGTACGTAACGAAAAACGTATGTTGCAAGAAGCGGTAGATTCGCTATTGGACAACGGTCGTCGCGGTAAAGTGATGACGGGCGCTAATAAACGCCCATTGAAATCACTCGCAGATATGATTAAAGGTAAGGGTGGTCGTTTCCGTCAAAACTTGCTTGGTAAGCGCGTAGACTACTCTGGTCGTTCCGTGATTGTGGTTGGCCCACAACTTAAATTGCATCAATGCGGTTTGCCGAAAAAAATGGCGCTTGAATTGTTCAAACCATTCATTTTCCACAAGCTGGAAGTATTAGGTTTAGCGACAACGATTAAAGCGGCGAAGAAAAAAGTAGAGGAAGAGGGCCCAGAAGTTTGGGATATCTTGGAAGACGTGATTCGTGAGCATCCGGTATTGCTCAATCGCGCACCAACGCTTCACCGTTTAGGTATTCAAGCATTTGAACCGGTATTGATTGAAGGTAAAGCCATTCAATTGCATCCACTTGTCTGCGCCGCATTCAACGCCGACTTTGACGGTGACCAAATGGCAGTGCACGTTCCATTGAGCTTGGAAGCACAAATGGAAGCGCGCACATTGATGTTGGCATCCAATAACGTGCTGTCACCTGCAAACGGCGAACCAATCATAGTGCCTTCACAAGATATCGTGCTGGGTCTTTACTATATGACGCGCGATAAAGTCGCTGCGCGTGGCGAGGGCATGCGCTTTAGCGATGTGAAAGAAGTGCAACGTGTGTTCGATCAGGGTTTAATTGACTTGCACGCTAAAGTTACCGTGCGTATTAAAGAATACGAACTTGACCTTGATGGCAATAAAACCGAAAAAACTAATCGTTATGAAACTACCGTTGGTCGTGCGCTGTTATCAGAAATCTTGCCAGCAGGATTGGCTTTTAGCTATATAGATAAGGCGTTGAAAAAGAAAGAGATTTCAAAGCTTATCAATGCGTCGTTCCGTAAAGTAGGTATTCGTGAAACCGTCATTTTTGCGGATAGATTGATGTATACAGGCTATAGTTATGCGACAAAAGCAGGCATTTCTATTTCCATTAATGACATGCTAGTACCGCTAGAAAAAGAACAACTGATCGTAGCGGCTGAAAGCGAAGTAAAAGAAATTGAAGATCAATACGTATCTGGCTTAGTGACTCAGGGAGAACGCTATAATAAGGTAGTGGACATTTGGGGTCGCGCGGGTGATAAAGTGGCGGATGCCATGATGAAACAGTTACGCGAAGAAGCAGTGATTGATGTCGATGGCAAACAAGCAAAAGACGCATCAGGCAAGGCACTCAGGCAAGAGTCATTCAACGCAATTTACATGATGGCAGACTCTGGTGCCCGTGGTTCAGCGGCTCAAGTACGTCAGCTTGCAGGTATGCGTGGCCTAATGGCAAAACCAGATGGGTCTATTATTGAAACACCGATTAAGGCTAACTTCCGAGAAGGCTTAAACGTGTTGCAGTACTTTATTTCTACCCATGGCGCGCGTAAAGGTTTGGCTGATACTGCTTTAAAAACTGCTAACTCAGGCTACCTCACACGTCGTTTGGTTGACGTGACGCAAGATTTGGTAGTGACCGAGCTTGATTGTGGCACTTCCGAAGGTTTGGTTACAAAAGCTCTAGTAAAAGGGGGTGAAGTAGTTGAGCCCCTGCATGATCGTATTTTGGGCCGTACAGCAGCGCTGGATGTAATTCATCCAGAAACACAAGAGGTTGTCTATGCAGCTGGCACATTGCTGGGTGAAGATGAAGTAGAAAAAATCGATGCACTTGGTATCGATGAAGTAAAAGTGCGTACAGCACTTACTTGCGATACGCGTTATGGTATCTGCGCAAAATGTTATGGCCGTGATTTAGGTCGTGGCAAGCTTATCAGCATGGGTGAGGCTGTAGGGGTGATTGCGGCACAATCTATTGGTGAGCCGGGTACACAGTTAACGATGCGTACTTTCCATATAGGTGGCGCCGTATCACGAGCTGCCTCTATTAGCCAAATCGAAAGTAAATCTAATGGTACCTTGAGTTTCACTTCTACGATGAGGTATGTGACGAATGCACGTAATGAACAAGTGGTGATTTCACGTAATGGTGAGGTAATTATCGCAGATGATAATACAGGCCGTGAACGTGAGCGTCATAAAGTGCCTTATGGTGCAACATTGACAGTAACTGACGGTAAGGTAGTAAAAGCCGGTCAGACACTTGCAACATGGGATCCGCATACTCGTCCGATTATTACTGAGTATGCTGGTCAAGTGAAATTCGAAAACGTGGAAGAAGGCACTACCGTTGCCAAACAAATTGACGAGGTAACTGGTTTGTCTTCATTGGTAGTCATTGACCCAAAACAACGTGCCGGTCAATCTAAAGGCTTGCGACCACAAATCAAGCTGATAGATGCAACAGGAAATGAAGTAAAAATTGCTGGTAGTGATTTGTCTGTAAACGTGACTTTTCAATTGGGCTGCATTATCACGGTGAAAGATGGTCAAGAGGTTGGGGTGGGTGAAGTAATTGCACGTATTCCACAAGAATCATCTAAAACTCGTGATATTACGGGTGGTTTGCCGCGTGTAGCTGAGTTATTCGAAGCTCGTTCACCAAAAGATGCAGGTATGTTGGCTGAAGTTACTGGTACTGTCTCGTTCGGTAAAGATACTAAAGGTAAGCAGCGTTTGGTGATTACCGATTTAGATGGTGTTTCGAATGAGTTCTTGATTGCCAAAGATAAGCACGTAACCGCGCATGATGGTCAAGTGGTAACTAAGGGCGAGACTATTGTGGATGGCCCTGCAGATCCCCAAGATATTTTACGCTTACAAGGTCGTGAAGCATTGGCTCGTTATGTAATCGATGAAGTGCAAGATGTGTATCGTTTGCAGGGCGTGAAAATTAATGATAAGCATATAGAGGTGATTGTGCGTCAAATGCTTCGTCGTGTACGTATTACTGATGCAGGCGATACTAGTTTCATTCAAGGTGAGCAAGTTGAGCGTGCAGATGTTTTGGCTGAGAATGAAAGCGTGATTGCTCAAGATAAACGTCCGGCTACATTTGAATATGTGCTGTTAGGTATCACCAAGGCGTCATTGTCAACAGATTCGTTTATTTCAGCGGCGTCCTTCCAAGAGACAACGCGTGTATTGACTGAAGCGGCAATTTTAGGCAAACGTGATGAATTACGTGGCTTGAAAGAGAATGTTATTGTGGGACGTTTGATTCCAGCAGGGACAGGTCTAGCTTACCACGAAACACGCAAGCAAAAGACTTCGGATGATGTAGTGACACCGGCTACAGCGGCGGCTGAAGAATTGTTTGCAACTGCATCTACAGACGAAGCATCGGAAATGAAAGCTTCCGAAGTGTCCATAGAAGGAGAAGTAACCTCAAATGTAGAGGCAGCAGCAGAATAAAGCATTCTTATTTTTTTTATGTTCAGATTTATTAGGGTATAGATTTAAAGTCTTACTACTTTTATCTTGACACAAAGACGGCTGCTCCATACAATGCTGAGTTTTTCAGAATAGGCTAATTGCTAGCAATTGGCCTATTTGTGATTTTTAGTGAGCAATAACTAAATCTTTCTTAGAAGATTGTAAATCGTAAGTTTTTTGAAGAATTTTTAAAAGGGTTATCGGCAATGCCAACCATCAATCAGTTAATTCGTAAGCCACGCGTTAAAGTGGTCACAAAAAGTAAAGTGCCTGCACTTGAAGCTTGTCCACAAAAACGTGGAGTCTGTACACGTGTTTATACAACAACACCTAAAAAGCCTAACTCAGCGTTGCGTAAAGTGGCAAAAGTGCGTTTGACGAATGGTTACGAAGTCATTAGCTATATTGGCGGTGAAGGCCATAACTTGCAAGAGCATAGCGTAGTGTTATTGCGCGGCGGCCGTGTAAAAGACTTGCCCGGTGTGCGCTACCATATGGTGCGCGGTAGCCTGGATACTGCAGGTGTTAAAGATCGCAAACAATCCCGCTCTAAATACGGTGCAAAACGCCCTAAAGCTGCGAAGTAATATATAAAGAATAGAGAATATTATGCCAAGACGTAGAGAAGTTCCTAAACGCAACATTCTTCCAGATCCTAAATTTGGGAGCCAAGAGGTTTCTAAATTTGTGAATGTGTTAATGACCGGTGGTAAGAAGTCAGTTGCCGAGCGTATTTTATATGGCGCTTTCGATCAAGTTTCTACCAAAAGTGGTAAAGATGCATTGGAGATATTTACCACTGCTTTGGTGAATTTGCGTCCATTGGTTGAAGTTAAGTCACGTCGTGTAGGTGGTGCTAATTATCAGGTGCCTGTGGAAGTGCGTCCTAGCCGTCGTAGTGCTTTGGCGATGCGTTGGTTGCGTGATGCGGCACGTAAACGTGGTGAAAAATCAATGGGGTTGCGTCTAGCAGCCGAGTTGATTGAGGCATCCGAAGGTCGTGGTTCAGCTATGAAAAAACGTGAAGAAGTGCATCGTATGGCAGAAGCCAATAAGGCATTCTCACATTTTAGGTTTTAATTAATTTAGTTTTGGTTAGTATCGCTCTTTAAGAATTTAAGTAAAGGTAATCACTGTGGCTCGTCAAACCCCTATTAATCGCTATCGTAATATTGGTATTTCTGCACATATTGATGCAGGTAAAACAACGACAACAGAGCGTATTTTGTTCTATACAGGTGTCAACCATAAAATTGGTGAGGTGCATGATGGAGCGGCTACTATGGATTGGATGGAACAAGAGCAAGAGCGCGGTATTACCATTACTTCTGCAGCCACTACCTGTTTTTGGAAAGGTATGGCTAATCAATTTGAACAACATCGCATTAATATTATTGATACTCCCGGCCACGTAGACTTTACAATTGAAGTTGAGCGTTCTATGCGTGTGTTGGATGGCGCGTGTATGGTGTACTGTGCAGTAGGTGGCGTGCAGCCACAATCCGAAACTGTCTGGCGTCAAGCCAACAAATACAAAGTACCACGTTTAGCGTTCGTTAATAAAATGGACCGTGCAGGTGCTAACTTTTTCAAAGTGTACGATCAGATGCGTGCACGTCTTAAAGCCAATCCAATTCCTTTACAAGTGCCTATCGGTGCGGAAGAGAAATTTGAAGGTGTAGTCGACTTAATCAAAATGAAGGCTATTTTTTGGGATGAAGCTTCCCAAGGTATGAAATTTGATTATCGCGACATCCCAGCCGATTTGATGGCTGATTGTAAGAAATGGCGCGAGAATATGATTGAAGCTGCTGCCGAAGCTAACGAAGAGTTGATGAACAAATACCTTGAAGAAGGTGATTTGTCTGAAGCTGAGGTTATTGAAGGTTTGCGTTTGCGTACTATCGCATCTGAAATTGTACCGATGATGTGTGGCTCAGCTTTTAAAAATAAAGGTGTGCAAGCAATGTTGGATAAAGTGGTAGAGCTGATGCCTGCGCCAACCGACATTCCTCCAACCCGTGCTGAAGACGAAGATGGTAAGGAAATGTTCCTTAAAGCATCGGACGACGAAAAATTCTCTGCTTTAGCGTTTAAAATCATGACTGACCCATTCGTAGGCCAGTTGATTTTCTTCCGCGTATACTCTGGTGTCATCAATGCGGGCGATACTGTTTATAACCCCATTAAAGGTAAAAAAGAGCGTATTGGCCGTATTGTGCAAATGCATGCGAATAACCGTGTACCGCTTGAAGAAGTTCGTGCAGGGGACATCGCTGCAGCTGTTGGCTTAAAAGAGGCGACAACAGGTGATACTTTATGCGCATTAAACACTGAAATTATCCTGGAGCGCATGGTATTCCCTGAGCCAGTAATTCATGTGGCAGTTGAACCAAAAACTAAGGCTGACCAAGAGAAAATGGGTATCGCGCTCAACCGTCTAGCACAAGAAGATCCGTCATTCCGTGTGAAAACTGATGAAGAAACAAATCAGACCATTATTTCAGGTATGGGTGAGTTACACTTAGAAATTTTGGTTGATCGTATGAAACGTGAATTTGGCGTGGAAGCCAATGTTGGTGCGCCGCAAGTGGCGTATCGCGAAGCAATTAAAAAATCTGTTGAAGTTGAAGGCAAGTTTGTAAAACAATCTGGTGGTAAAGGCCAGTACGGTCATGTATGGCTTAAAATGGAGCCGAACGAGCCGGGTAAAGGCTACGAGTTTGTGGATGCCATTAAAGGTGGTACCGTGCCGCGTGAGTTTATTCCTGCTGTAGATAAAGGTTTGCGCGAAACGATTCCAGCGGGTGTACTGGCAGGTTTCCCAGTAGTTGACGTTAAAGTTACTCTATTTGATGGTTCGTACCATGACGTTGACTCAAATGAGAATGCCTTTAAAATGGCAGCTTCTATTGGCTTTAAGGATGGTATGCGTAAAGCCGATCCAGTGCTACTTGAGCCAATGATGTCGGTTGAAGTGGAGACTCCGGAAGATTATATGGGCGACGTGATGGGAGATTTGTCTTCACGCCGAGGCATGATTCAAGGTATGGAAGATAATGCAACAGGTAAAGTGATTCGTGCAGAGGTACCGTTGGCTGAGATGTTCGGTTACTCCACGGTAGTTCGCTCGTTGTCTCAAGGCCGTGCGAGCTATAGTATGGAATTTAAGCATTACACAGAAGCACCAAGAAATGTGGCAGAGGCCATCATTAACAAAAAATAGTACGAATATTATTTAATTATTTAAGTTTAGATAAAAGGGAATAATCATGGCAAAAGGCAAATTTGAACGGACGAAGCCACACGTGAACGTGGGCACGATTGGTCACGTGGATCATGGTAAGACCACATTAACGGCAGCGATTACGACTATTCTTTCTAAAAAGTTTGGTGGTGAAGCAAAGGCCTATGATCAAATTGACGCAGCTCCGGAAGAAAAGGCGCGTGGCATTACCATTAACACCGCTCACGTAGAGTACGAGACTGCCGGTCGCCACTATGCACACGTTGACTGCCCAGGCCACGCCGACTATGTTAAGAACATGATTACTGGTGCTGCACAAATGGACGGTGCTATTCTGGTATGTTCGGCTGCTGACGGCCCAATGCCACAAACTCGTGAACACATTCTTTTGGCACGCCAAGTAGGTGTGCCATATATCGTTGTGTTCATGAATAAAGCTGACATGGTTGATGATAAAGAGTTGCTTGAACTGGTTGAAATGGAAATCCGTGAGCTTCTTAGCAAATATGACTTTCCTGGTGACGACACCCCTATTGTTATTGGTTCAGCCAAGCTTGCATTAGAAGGTGACCAATCAGAGATTGGCGAACCTTCCATCTTCAGATTAGCAGATGCGCTTGACTCTTATATTCCGATGCCAGAACGTGCTATTGACGGTTCCTTCCTGATGCCGGTAGAAGACGTATTCTCAATCTCTGGTCGTGGTACTGTAGTAACAGGTCGTATCGAACGTGGTGTTGTCAAAGTCGGTGATGAAATTGAAATCGTTGGTATTAAGCCAACCCTTAAAACCACCTGTACCGGTGTTGAAATGTTCCGTAAATTGCTTGACCAAGGTCAAGCAGGTGACAACGTTGGTGTATTACTACGCGGTACTAAACGTGAAGAAGTGGAACGCGGTCAAGTCTTGGCTAAATCAGGCTCTATCAAACCACACACCAAATTCACTGCAGAAATCTATGTGTTAGGTAAAGATGAAGGTGGTCGTCATACACCATTCTTCCAAGGATACCGTCCACAATTCTACTTCCGTACTACAGATGTGACGGGCGCAGTAGAATTGCCAGCAGGTACTGAGATGGTGATGCCGGGTGACAATGTGTCTATCACTGTGACCTTGATTGCTCCGATTGCGATGGAAGAAGGTTTACGTTTCGCGATTCGTGAAGGTGGTCGTACCGTTGGTGCAGGTGTGGTCGCTAAGATTAAAGAATAGAAATTAACTTAATAAACGGCAGGCTAAAGTCTGCCGTTTCGCTCTTTTTAAGGAAAAAATATGGCAGCGCAAAAAATTCGTATACGTCTAAAAGCTTTCGATTATCGTTTGATTGATCAGTCTGCTCAAGAAATCGTAGAAACAGCTAAACGTACCGGTGCTGTGGTAAAAGGCCCGGTGCCGTTGCCAACACGTATTGAACGTTTTGATATCTTACGTTCACCACATGTAAATAAAACATCTCGCGATCAATTCGAAATTCGCACTCATCAGCGTTTGATGGATATTGTTGATCCCACAGATAAAACAGTCGATGCATTGATGAAGTTAGATTTACCAGCAGGCGTGGATGTAGAAATTAAGCTGTAATTAAACTATTTGTTGTAAAAGAAACAGGAATTCGGTATAATCCGCGCTCTTTCACAGAAGTCGGTCAATTGTAATCGGCTTTTTAACTAAATAATAAGGAAACGATCATGAGCTTAGGGCTTATTGGTCGCAAGGTGGGTATGACCCGCGTGTTTACTGAAGATGGCGCAAGCGTCCCAGTAACCGTGTTAGAGGTTACACCAAACCGTGTGACACAGATCAAAACTATCGGAACCGACGGCTATAATGGTCTCCAAGTTGCTTTCGGCGAGCGTCGCGCTAGCCGTACTAATAAAGCACTGACGGGGCACTTTGCTAAGGCAGGTGTTGTGGCAGGTTCTGGTATCAAAGAATTCAATGTGGGTGCTGATGTGGCTGCTAATCACGCAGTTGGCTCCAATATCACCGTAGAACTTTTTCAGGCAGGTCAATTGGTGGATGTAACTGGTACATCTATCGGTAAAGGTTTTGCGGGTGCAATTAAACGTCATCACTTCAGCTCAAATCGTGCATCACATGGTAACTCTCGTTCACATAATGTACCTGGTTCAATCGGTATGGCGCAAGATCCGGGCCGGGTCTTTCCTGGTAAACGTATGCCTGGTCATTTGGGTACTGTGACTGTGACTACACAGAATCTAGAAGTGGTACGGGTTGATGTAGAACGTAATTTGTTGTTGATTAAAGGCGCAATCCCTGGTGCTAAAGGTGGCGACGTTGTTGTACGTCCAGCTATTAAAGCCAAAGCGACTAAAGCACGGGGAGCTAAATAATGGAAATTAAGTTAATCGATAATAACGGTAAAATCGCTAAAAAAGGCGTAACCGTTTCAGATGTGACTTTTGGACGTGAATTTAACGAAGCTTTGGTGCATCAAGTTGTGGTTGCTTACATGGCAAATTCACGTACAGCTACCCGTGCACAAAAAACACGTGCTACGGTAGCGCATACCACACACAAACCTTATGCCCAAAAAGGCACAGGTAATGCACGAGCAGGTATGACATCTAGCCCTATCTGGCGTGGAGGTGGTCGAGCATTCCCAAATAGTCCTAACGAAAACTACAGCCATAAAGTGAACCGTAAGGCTTACCGTGTAGGCATGCAAACAATTTTGTCTGAGTTGGTACGTCAAGAACGCATCGCTGTGGTAGAAGACTTTAAAATAGCAGCCCCTAAAACCAAGCAGTTCGTAGAGAAGATTAAAGGCTTGGGGTATGCCGATGGTGTGCTGTTATTGACAGACGGCTTCGATGAGAATTTGTATTTATCTTCACGTAATTTAACAAACGTAATGGTGGTTGAAGCGCAATATGCTGATCCTGTCAGTTTGGTACGTTTCCCAAAGGTGTTGGCAACAGCTGGGGCAGTGAAGAAGCTTGAGGAGATGCTAGCATGAACGCAGATACGAAAAAAAGCGTAGCCAAAAGCGAGACCAAGAGTAAGGTTGTGGCTAAAAAAGTGAGTGCACCAAAAAATGCAGAAGTCAAAAATGTGAGTGTTCAAGTACAAGATCGTTTGTTACAAGTGATTGTGTCACCGCAGATTACTGAAAAGGCCACTTACGTTGCCGATAAAAATCAACAAATCGCATTCAAGGTGCGTACAGATGCCACTAAGCCGGAAATTAAAGCAGCTGTTGAGCTGGTGTTTAAAGTTGAAGTGCAGGCTGTAACTGTGCTGAATGTCGGTGGAAAAATTAAGCGTGCTGGCCGCCGTATGGGCAAACGAAATGACTGGAAGAAAGCGTATGTGAGCTTAAAACCAGGTCAAGAAATTAACTTTGCAGCTGGCGAATAAGGAGAGAAGACATGGCATTAATTAAAGTCAAACCAACTTCCCCCGGCCGTCGTGCTGTGCTTAAGGTGGTGACACCTGATTTGTATAAAGGCAAACCGCACGCACCGCTACTGGAAAGTCAAAGCAAGAATGCTGGTCGTAATAACGATGGTCGTATTACAACCCGTCATCAAGGCGGTGGTCATAAACAACACTACCGCATGATTGATTTTCGCCGGAATAAAGATGGTATTCCTGCAAAAGTAGAGCATATTGAATATGACCCAAATCGTACGGCACATATTGCATTGCTTTGCTACGCAGACGGTGAGCGTCGTTATATTATCGCCCCGCGTGGTGTTACAGCAGGTACGCAACTTATTAGTGGTGCGGAAGCGCCTATAAAAGTTGGGAATGCATTACCGCTACGTAATATCCCAGTAGGCAGCACGATACATTGTATCGAATTGCAACCTGGCAAAGGTGCTCAGCTTGCGCGTTCAGCTGGTACATCAGTACAGCTATTGGCTCGAGAAGGCGCTTATGCGCAGTTGCGTTTACGCTCAGGTGAAGTTCGCCGTGTTCATGTTGATTGCAAAGCGACTTTAGGTGAAGTTGGCAATGAAGAACACTCGCTACGTTCTATTGGTAAGGCTGGTGCAATGCGCTGGCGCGGAATTCGCCCGACTGTCCGTGGTGTGGTAATGAACCCAGTGGATCACCCGCACGGTGGGGGTGAAGGGCGTACTGCTGCAGGTATGAATCCAGTAAGCCCATGGGGTGTTAAAACAAAAGGCTATCGTACACGCAGCAATAAGCGTACCGATAATATGCGTGTTAGTCGTCGTCCAAGAAATGTAAGGTAATCAATATGGCACGTTCAATTAAAAAAGGTCCATTTATTGATGGGCATTTGGCAAAAAAAGTAGAAGTTGCAGCTGCAAATCGTGATCGTAAACCAATTAAAACTTGGTCACGTCGTTCCACTATTTTGCCAGATTTTATAGGCTTAACAATCGCAGTGCATAACGGCAAGCAACACGTGCCTGTGCTCATTTCTGAAAACATGGTAGGTCACAAGCTTGGTGAGTTTGCGTTAACACGCACATTTAGAGGCCATGCTGCTGATAGAAAAGCGAAGAAATAGGAGTTTATGATGCAAGTAACAGCAATCTTAAGAGGTGTGCATCTTTCTCCGCAAAAAGCGAGACTGGTGGCTGACCTTGTTCGTGGTAAAAAAGTAGATCACGCACTTAATATCCTGACTTTCACACCTAAAAAAGGTGCGGAAGTAATTAAAAAAGTAGTGGAATCTGCAATTGCAAATGCAGAGCATAACAATGGTGCAGATATTGATGAATTGAAGGTTACTTCAATTTATGTGGATAAAGGCATTGTATTAAAACGAATTCGCGCTCGTGCTAAAGGCCGCGCTGGGCGTATTACTAAACCAACCTGCCACATTCATGTGACAGTCGGCGACGCAAAGGCATAACATGGGACAAAAGATAAATCCAATTGGCTTCCGCCTAGCAGTTCAAAAAAACTGGTCATCACGTTGGTATGCAAATACTAAAAACTTCCCAGCGATGTTGCAAAGCGACATCAAGGTACGTGAATTCTTAAATAAAAAATTAGCGAGTGCTGCAGTTAGCCGCATTGTGATTGAGCGTCCTGCTAAAAATGCAAAAATTACCATCTATAGTGCGAGACCAGGTGTGGTCATTGGTAAGAAAGGTGAAGATATTGAATCTTTGCGTTCGGCACTACAAGGTCTAATGGGCGTGCCAGTACACTTGAATATTGAAGAAGTGCGCAAACCTGAAATTGATGCTGCATTGATTGCACAAAGCATCGCGCAACAATTAGAAAAACGCGTAATGTTCCGCCGAGCTATGAAGCGAGCCATGCAAAATGCAATGCGTTTAGGAGCTCAGGGTATTAAAATTATGAGTTCCGGTCGTTTGAATGGAATTGAAATTGCACGTACTGAGTGGTATCGCGAAGGTCGTGTACCACTTCATACATTGCGTGCTGATATTGATTATGGTGTAGCAGAAGCTTCTACTACATACGGCATTATCGGCATTAAAGTTTGGGTGTTTAAAGGTGAGGTGTTTGCTGAAAATGCACCGATTGGCTTGGCAACTATGGCTGCTCAAGCCGCGGTAGCCCCCACTGCTGAACCAGAGAAAAAAGTAAGAAAGCCGAGGGTTAAAGATGCTGCAACCGTCTAGACAAAAATACCGCAAGATGCAAAAGGGCCGTAATAAAGGCATTGCAACGACAGGTAATAAAGTAAGTTTTGGTGATTTTGGATTAAAAGCGATTGGTCGAGGTCGTTTGACTGCCCGTCAAATTGAAGCTGCACGTCGCGTAATGACTCGCCATATTAAGCGTGGTGGTCGTGTATGGATTCGTATCTTCCCAGATCAGCCAATCTCTAAGAAACCCGCTGAAGTACGTATGGGTAACGGTAAAGGCAGTACAGAATACTACGTTGCTCAAATTCAACCAGGCAAAATGCTCTATGAAATGGATGGAGTGAGTGAAGAATTAGCTCGCGAGGCTTTCAAATTAGCGGCTGCTAAATTGCCAATTGAAACAGTGTTTATGTCACGCCATCTTGGTAGTTAAGGAAGGTAAAGATGAAAGCTAGCGAATTAAGAAACAAAAAAACTGAAGAACTGAACAACGAATTGATTGAGTTGCGTCGAGCACAATTTTCATTGCGGATGCAAGCCGCAACACAACAGCTTAACAAGTCCGATCAAATTCAAAAGACGCGTCGTGATATTGCGCGTGTTAAAACTATCATTGCTGAAAAAGCGAAAGCCTAGAGGATATGAAAATGACTGAAACACAAGCAAAAGTCGTTCGCTCTTTAAGCGGCCGCGTAGTAAGTGACAAAATGGATAAAACAGTGACTGTATTAGTGGAGCATAAAGTGAAGCATCCATTAATTGGCAAAGTGGTTGCCAAATCTAAAAAATTCCATGCACACGATGAAAAAAATGAGTGCAAAGAAGGTGATTTAGTGACAATTACTGAAAGCCGCCCACTCTCGAAGACTAAGAGCTGGGTTGTGAGTAAGGTAATGAATAAGGCGCAGTAGTTAACGCTTAGATTTAAAGTAATTGTAATTTCTAGTTGATAGAAATTGCGAATGCAGTATATAATGTTGGACTTTTCGGCGCTCGTTGATTGTTGGTTAAATCCAGCAGTTACAAAAAGCAAGTGCCCCAATACTGACCGTGGTCTATTGGCCGTAATTTGAATTGCGGCTGGTTTGGTTAATACGGATTAAGTTGGAGATTATTCTCATGATTCAAATGCAATCAAGGCTTGAAGTAGCCGATAACACTGGTGCACGTTCTGTGCAATGCATCAAGGTTTTGGGCGGCTCTAAGCGTCGTTACGCCAGTATTGGCGATGTGATCAAGGTCAGCATTAAAGATGCTGCACCACGTGGTCGTGTCAAAAAAGGCGAGATTTATAATGCTGTTGTGGTGCGTACGGCTAAGGGTGTGCGTCGCCCAGATGGCTCACTAGTTAAGTTCGACACAAATGCAGCAGTTTTGCTTAATGCAAAACTTGAGCCGATTGGCACGCGTATTTTTGGGCCAGTGACGCGTGAGCTACGCTCAGAGCGTTTCATGAAAATCGTTTCTCTGGCGCCTGAAGTGTTGTAATAGCGAAAGTACAGGACAGATAAAATGAGCAAAATTCATAAAGGTGATCAAGTCATCGTTAACACTGGTAAAGATAAAGGCAAGCGCGGTGTTGTTTCTCGCGTTTTAGATACGAATCAGGTTGTGGTTGAAGGTATTAATCTTGCGAAGAAGCATGCCAAGCCAAACCCGATGAAGGGCGTTACTGGAGGTATTGTCAGTAAAGAAATGCCAATTCATATTTCAAATGTTGCTTTGTTTAATGCGGCAACACAAAAAGCTGATCGCGTTGGATACAAAGTGCTGAAAGATGGTAGCAAAGTTCGAGTATTCAAATCTAATGGCGAAGCAGTGGACGCATAGGATAAATTATGGCGCGTTTAAAGCAAATATATAAAGACTCAATCGTTAAGAAGATGACTGAGCAATTTGGTTATACATCACCAATGCAGGTGCCACGCATCGAAAAAATTACGCTTAATATGGGCGTGGGTGAAGCGGTTGCAGATAAAAAGGTAATGGAAAATGCAGTTGGTGATATGGAAAAAATCGCTGGTCAAAAAGTCGTAGTGACCAAAGCTAAAAAATCTGTTGCTGCATTTAAAATCCGTGATGATTATCCTGTAGGCTGCAAAGTGACTTTGCGTCGTGAGCGTATGTATGAATTCTTGGATCGTTTGGTAACAATTGCGATCCCACGTATTCGCGACTTCCGTGGTATTTCAGCGAAATCATTTGATGGCCGTGGTAATTACAATATGGGTGTGAAAGAGCAAATCATATTCCCGGAAATTGAATATGACAAAATTGACGCGATTCGTGGCATGAACATTACGATTACGACAACGGCAAAAACTGACGAAGAGGCAAAAGCACTGCTTTCTGCGTTTAACTTTCCTTTTAGAGGTTAAGACATGGCAAAAACATGTATGACAGAACGCGAAATTAAACGTCGCGATACCGTAAAAAAATTCGCAGCAAAGCGTGATGCGTTGAATGCGGTAATCAACGATCAAAAAGCTAGCGCAGAGGAGCGTCGCGATGCGCGCGTGAAATTGCAAGCGTTGCCACGTAATTCAAGCCCGGTGCGCTTGCGTAACCGTTGTGCGCTAACGGGTCGTCCTCGTGGCGTGTTTAGTAAATTTGGTATCGCGCGTAGCAAGTTGCGTGATTTGATGATGAGTGGCCAAGTGCCAGGCATTACCAAAGCTAGCTGGTAACTTAAGGAACAGATCTATGAGTATGAGTGATCCAATTGCCGATATGTTAACGCGCATTCGCAATGCGCAGATGGTTAACAAATTATCGGTTTCTATGCCAGCATCTAAATTAAAAGGTGCTATTGCTAATGTGCTTAAAGACGAAGGGTATATTGAAGACTTCGTGGTGTTGCCAAATGATGGAAAACCAACTTTAAACATTAGTTTGAAATACTATGCGGGACGTCCTGTAATAGAGATGCTTGAGCGCATAAGTAAACCTGGTTTACGTGTATACAAGAGCGGTCAAAATATTCCTAAAGTAATGAATGGTCTTGGTGTGACAATTGTGTCTACATCCAAGGGTGTAATGACAGATCGTAAAGCACAAGCAGCTGGTATTGGCGGCGAAGTGTTGTGCGTAGTGGCTTAAGGAGAAGCAAATGTCACGTGTTGCTAAGAACCCGGTCACGATTCCTGCGAAAGTTGAAGTGATTTTGAATCCTGACAGCATTGCTGTTAACGGACCGTTGGGCAAGCTTTCTCATGCTTTAACTGATGCTGTTAAATTAAGCCGCGAAGGTGAGACTATCACATTTGCTGCAGCTAACGACAGCCAGCATTCTCGCGCTATGTCAGGCACTATGCGCGCACTGGTTGCCAATATGGTACAGGGCGTTTCAGAGGGTTTTACACGCAAACTTACTCTAGTGGGTGTTGGCTACAAAGCACAAGCACAGGGTGCGATGTTGAATTTAGAGTTAGGTTACTCACATCCGGTCAATCATAAAATGCCCGCAGGCGTTACAGTGCAAACACCGTCGCCTACTGAAGTGGTTTTAACTGGTGTGGATAAGCAAGTTATTGGACAAGTGGCTGCGCAAATTCGTGGCTATCGTGCACCAGAACCTTATAAAGGCAAGGGTGTTCGCTACGCTGATGAAGTGGTGCAGATTAAAGAAACTAAGAAAAAATAATTAGAACCAAAAGAAATAAGTAGATTTTAGGATAAGGCTAAAACATGACTACCGTAAATAATCGCTTGCGCCGTGCACGTAAAACCCGTGCCAAAATTGCCAAGCAACAAGTAACACGCTTAAGCGTGCATCGTACCAACTTGCATATCTATGCACAAATTATTGCTGAAGTAGGTGATAAAGTTTTAGCGAGCGCCTCAACACTTGAAGCAGAGGTGCGCAAGAAAGTTAAAAATGGTGGCAATGTAGAAGCTGCAACGGTAATTGGTAAGCGTATTGCCGAAAAAGCGAAAAAAGCTGGTGTAACTACAGTCGCTTTTGATCGTTCTGGTTACAAGTATCATGGCCGTATTAAGGCCCTAGCAGATGCGGCACGTGAAAACGGCCTGTCATTTTAATAAGCGAGACAGATAATGGCTAAAGATTTCGAACAACAGGCGCAGCAAACGGATGGTTTGCGTGAAAAGATGATTACCGTAAATCGTGTGAGCAAAACGGTTAAGGGTGGTCGCATTATGAGCTTTGCTGCACTTACTGTAGTAGGTGATGGTGATGGTGCCGTAGGAATGGGTAAAGGTAAGGCGCGTGAAGTGCCGGTGGCTGTACAAAAAGCTATGGATGAAGCGCGTCGTGGCATGCTAAAAGTGAATTTAAACAACGGTACCTTGCATCATGCAGTGACGGGTACGTTTGGTGCTGCGAAAGTGTTTATCCAACCAGCCTCTGAAGGTACTGGCATTATTGCCGGCGGTGCAATGCGAGCAATTTTTGAAGTGATGGGCGTAACCAATGTGTTGGCAAAGTGTATTGGCTCAACTAACCCATACAATGTGGTTCGTGCGACCTTGAATGGTTTAGAGGCAATGAATACACCAGCTGAGATTGCCGCTAAGCGCGGTAAATCTGTTGAAGAAATTAGAGGTTAATCATTATGGCTAAAGCAAAAAAAGAAGCAGGCGCCACGGTCAAGGTGACTTTGGTAAAAAGCGTGATAGGCAGAGTTGAGTCACATCGCGCTACAGTTAAAGGCTTGGGTTTGCGTCGTATGCACCATACGGTTGAACTTCAAGATACACCAGCAGTGCGTGGAATGATTAATAAAATCAACTATCTATTAAAGGTAGAGGGATAATGCAATTAAATACAATTAAACCTGCAGAAGGTGCGAAGAAAGTAGCGCGTCGCGTGGGTCGTGGTATTGGTTCCGGCTTAGGCAAAACGGCGGGTCGTGGCCATAAAGGTCAACGTTCACGTGCTGGCGGATTTCATAAGGTCGGTTTCGAAGGTGGTCAAATGCCTTTGCAACGTCGTTTACCAAAGCGTGGCTTTAAATCAATGACTAAGGGTGACACAGCACGTATTCGTACCAGTGAATTATTAGAATTGGACGCAAAAGTGATTGATTTGCTTGCTTTGAAAGAAGCTAAATTGGTTGCTGAATCAGTAAAAGCTGCAAAGGTGTATCTGTCTGGCGAGTTGACTAAAAAAGTGCAAGTGCAAGGCCTGCTTTTAACCAAGGGTGCGCGTGCTGCAATCGAAGCTGCTGGTGGCAAAGTAGTGGAAGCCTAAGAGAATAAACTTGGCGCAAGATAGTTTATTAAAGTCTTTTGGAAAAATGAGTGAGCTAAAAAGCCGCTTGTGGTTTGTGCTGGGTGCATTAGTAGTTTATCGCTTAGGTGCGCATATTCCAGTGCCGGGCATTGATCCGAATGTGCTTAAGCAACTTTTTGATGCACAAAGCGGTGGTATTTTGGGCATGTTTAACATGTTCTCTGGAGGTGCATTGTCACGCTTTACTGTGTTTGCACTTGGTATTATGCCTTACATTTCTGCTTCGATTATTATGCAGTTGGTGTCAGTTGTTTCGCCAAAATTAGAGCAGTTGAAAAAAGAAGGTGAAGCTGGGCGGCGTATTATTACCAAGTACACACGCTATGGCACTGTGATTTTGGCAACATTTCAGGCGTTGGGCATTGCTATTGCGTTTGAGAGTCAAGCTGGCTTGGTGCTGGATCCTGGTCTGGCTTTTAGATTTACAACGGTGGTTACTTTGGTTGGTGGCACCATGTTTTTGATGTGGTTAGGCGAGCAAATCACTGAACGCGGCATTGGAAATGGTATTTCAATTATTATTTTTGCAGGTATTGTGGCTGGTCTGCCGCACGCTGCCGGAAGTACATTGGAGCTGGCAAGAACAGGTGCTTTTTCAATACCGTTAGTAGTGTTTCTGTTTGTTGCAGTCATATTGGTAACCGCATTGGTGGTATTTGTAGAGCGAGGTCAACGTAAGATTACGGTGAACTATGCTAAACGCCAAGTGGGGAACAAGGTGATGGGTGGTCAAACCACGCACCTGCCAATGAAACTTAATATGGCTGGTGTAATACCACCTATTTTTGCTTCTAGCATTATTTTGTTTCCAGCGACGCTGGCTGGCTGGTTTGGTAGCAGTGAAAAAATGTATTGGCTGAAAGATATTGTGTCTGTGATTTCTCCGGGCCAGCCAATTTACATTTTGTTATTTGCAGCAGCGATTATATTTTTCTGTTTCTTTTATACGGCTTTAGTGTTTAACCCAAAAGAAACAGCAGAGAATTTGAAGAAAAGTGGTGCGTTTGTACCAGGAATTCGCCCAGGTGAGCAAACAGCAAAATATATCGACAAGATTATGGGTCGATTAACATTGATAGGTGCTTTTTATATTACTTTAGTGTGTTTGTTACCAGAGTTTTTGATATTGAAATTTAATACACCATTTTACTTTGGTGGCACTTCGTTGTTAATTATTGTGGTGGTGACAATGGATTTTATGACACAAGTGCAATCACATTTAATGTCGCATCAATATGAAGGTTTGTTGAAGAAGGCCAACTTTAAAGGCGGTGCTAGCGTTCGCTAGAAGCGCCAAAGAAGCTGAGATGGCAAAGGAAGACCGTATAGAGATGCAGGGGGAGATATTAGAAAATCTCCCTAATGCGACTTTTAAGGTGAAGCTAGAAAATGGTCATGTAGTATTAGGTTATATATCTGGGAAAATGCGAATGCACTATATACGTATTTTGCCAGGCGATAAGGTGACAGTCGAAATGACGCCTTATGATTTAACAAGAGCGCGGATTACTTTCCGCGCAAAGTAGCTTAAAGATAATAAAGAGGTTAATTATGAGAGTTCGTGCATCAGTAAAAACATTATGCCGTAACTGCAAAGTGGTGCGTCGTCGTGGTGTGGTTCGTATTATTTGTACAGATCCACGCCATAAGCAACGTCAAGGATAATTCGTTGATGTTGTAAGTTGTTTGGTTTGAAAAACCAGACGCAACCTGTTAAAATGCAAGGCTTTTTTATTTGGTCGCAAGATTTTGAGCGGTTCATTTTGGAGTTAAAAGTATGGCTCGTATAGCTGGGGTAAATATCCCGAATCACAAACATGCTGATGTCGCATTGACGTCAATTTATGGCATTGGTAGAAACACAGCGCAAAAGATTTGCGCAGCTGCGGGCGTACTTGCTACAGCTAAAGTAAAAGACTTGAACGATGCTGAGGTAGAAAAGCTGCGTGACGAAGTTGCTAAAGTTAAGGTTGAGGGCGATTTGCGTCGTGAAGTGTCAATGAATATCAAGCGTTTGATGGATTTGAACTGTTATCGCGGTGTGCGCCATCGCCGTGGTTTGCCAGTTCGCGGGCAGCGCACTAAAACCAATGCGCGTACTCGTAAAGGTCCAGTTAAAGCGATTAAGCAAGCTAAATAAAGTTTAGAAGTTAATTAAGAAAATTATAGGTAAGGACAGTACAACATGGCAAAAGCTAATGTACGCGTAAGAAAAAAAGTTAAAAAGAATATTGCAGAGGGTATCGCCCACGTGCACGCTTCTTTTAACAATACGATTATTACGATCACAGACCGTCAAGGCAATGCTTTGTCATGGGCGACTTCAGGTGGTCAAGGCTTTAAGGGCTCGCGTAAAAGTACGCCGTTTGCAGCACAGGTTGCCGCAGAAGTGGCTGGTAAATCAGCTCAAGAGTCAGGCGTAAAAAATCTTGAAGTGCGTATTAAAGGTCCTGGTCCTGGTCGTGAGTCGGCAGTGCGTGCACTTAACGCGGCTGGCTTCAAAATCACCAGTATTACTGACGTGACACCAGTGCCACACAACGGTTGCCGTCCACCTAAAAAACGTCGCATTTAAACGAAAAAAGATTACTGGAGAACTATCTTGGCTAGAAACTTAGATCCTAAATGCCGTCAATGTCGTCGAGAAGGCGAAAAATTGTTTTTAAAGGCTGAAAAATGCTTCACGGACAAGTGCGCAATCGAGAAACGTAATTTCCCGCCTGGCCAGCATGGTCAGCGTCGCAACTCGCGTTTGTCTGATTATGGTGTGCAGCTGCGTGAAAAACAAAAGGTGCGTCGTATTTATGGCGTATTAGAAGCGCAATTTCGTAGTTACTACGCAGAAGCAGACCGCAAAAAAGGCATTACTGGCGAGAACCTGCTACAACTATTAGAGTGTCGTTTAGATAACGTCGCTTTCCGTATGGGCCTGGGTGGCTCACGCACAGAGGCGCGCCAAATTGTGCGCCATAACAGTATTTTGGTGAATGGTAAGCGTGTCAATATTCCTTCTTACCAAGTTAAAGCGGGTGATGTTGTTTCAGTTGCAGAAGCATCGAAACAACAATTGCGCATTAAAGCTGCGCTCGAGGCTGCAGAACAACGTGGCTTCCCAGAATGGTTGGAAGTCAATGTGAAGGCATTTACGGGAACATTCAAGGCTAAGCCAAAACGTGATGATTTGCCTTCAACCATTAACGAATCATTGGTAGTCGAGCTGTATTCTAAGTAACTAGTACTTAAAATATAGACCTTTTTTCAACCGATTACGTCAAGGAATTTTATG
>Ga0315912_10001480_pt1 | contig 28511 bp, 19 predicted proteins | sample VfabasoilMG_FD_204469 | JGI IMG/M metagenome (GOLD analysis project Ga0315912, IMG submission 204469) | Garden soil microbial communities collected in Santa Monica, California, United States - V. faba soil | ecosystem: Environmental > Terrestrial > Soil > Garden | place: USA: California...
GCCCACTGTTGGTCAGATAACATGGGTTTTGCCATCCCAAGCTTTTCACAAATTCGTTGTAAAAGTACAAGCTCAAAATACTTACGTCGTGATCACTTGTGAAACCGCTTCTAGCCACCGGCTGCGCCGCCACAAAAGTTGACTGGGACAGCCGGGTGGGCCGAGTCACTTACGACGAATTGGTTGTGGAGATTGGCCCGCCCGACAAACAGGCCCGATTGCAGGACGGCACGGTGGTGGCCGAATGGTTGACGCAACGCGCGATGCGGACGATGACGGTCGTGGGCGGCTCCTACCCGGGCACCCTCTACACGCCGGCGGATGTCATTTATGTGGACCGTTACTCGCCGGACTATTACCTCCGCCTGACTTTCGGACCTGAGGGCAAGCTGCAAAGCTGGAAAAAGCTGCGGCGCTAGGATGCTGCATTTGGCCTGTCCAGCACAGTCACCACCCAAACGCTACCGCGTCTCCCGCTCCATTTCTCGACGATCTATGGAACTCCACAACCGCCTAATCGGCCGTGTTTTCGATAAAGGAAAATGTTCATGAACTCGAAGCGACTTTAGCTAATATTTGTAAGCCTTTTTGGCGTCACCTTGAAGCTCGCTCTCGTGCAGGAATTCCCTATAATCCTCCCATGTCCGACGTCACGCTCACGACTTAGAAACCCGATCCTTCACCATGAACTCAACCCGTTCAGCCGCGTTACAGCTTTGCCGAGGGACTCTTTCCACGCTTGTCACAATAGGATTTTTGTTGGCTCCCAGGATCGCCTCCCCACAAGGGTGCATTCCGGCTCGTTACCTTTCGCTCAGTCTTGGCGCGCAAGGAATCTCCTACTTAAGTCCGGGTCAATGGGAGGGCGAAGTTTCCTATCGCTATCTCAATTCGGACAAGGTTTTTGTGGGGACCGAAGAACGTCCTGATCTTTACGATGTCGGAGGAAGGCTAACGATGAATTCGTTTGATCTCACCGCGACCTATGCGGTGACTTATCGTTTCGGACTGAGCCTTACCCTGCCCTTTCAGAACTCTGATTACTCTACGATCCAGGGCGACGGTATGCGCCACAGCGGATCGGCAGGGGGTTTGGGAGATATGCGCCTGCTGGCGACTGTCTGGTTGCTCGACCCTGCTCGTCATCCGAAAGGGAATATTAATTTTGGCGTGGGAGTCAAGGCGCCGACAGGGGACGAGCGGGCGGTGGATAATTTCCACCAGTTCGACGGCACGGTCATTCTGAGACCGGTTGACATCGCTGCCCAACCCGGAGATGGAGGCTGGGGGTTCCTCCTGCAAATGCAGGGATACCAGGAAATTATTGAGAACCTCTACGGGTATATCTCTGGGTTCTATCTGTTTAACCCGCGGGATGTGAACGGCACCGAAAGGCCCTCCCCGGCAGTGTCTCTTGTAAACACGGTTCCAGACCAGTACCTCGGGCGCATTGGACTCTCGTACGCCATTTGGCCCTCGAAGGGACTCTCGATCAGCCTGGGCGGCCGGGTTGACGGCATTCCCGTCAATGATGCTATCGGGGACAGCAATGGTTTTCGCAGAGCCGGTTACTCTGTCTACGTCGATCCCGGGGTCAATTGGATCTTCGGGAAGAATATCCTCAGCCTGAATGTGCCTGTGGCTGTCGCGCGGAACGTCCAGAAAACCACCACAGCCAGCGGGGGCGGACTGGCCGACTTTGTTATTGTCGCCGCATACTCCAGACAATTTTAACCGAAGGATTCGTATCAACTCTCACACGCCACCACATATTTTCAAAAGTGGGGGGTGCCGGGGATCCATCACCATCCCTTGACCCGTGCGGGTAAATGCGGCCTTGGGTGGTTTCCTGACTGCCAACTTATTGCCAACGCTTTTCTGTCGCCAGCATTACTGCAGCGATCCGAGTTGCTGCACGGTTTGGGCGGAGCGGAAACGCGCTTGCATTTTGGCGTTGGGAAGGGCGACGAGAATGGATTGCGCGGTGGCGCGAGCTTCGGCCAGGAGAGTATCACTGCCGTCGATTGGCAGAAGTGTGGTTAGAGTGCGTAGCAGCATCGCTGGATCCCCCATCGAACGGGCGAGCTCGATGGCGCGTCGCAGATCAGCGATCGCTTCATGTGTTCGTCCCCTGAGCGCCATGGCTCGGGCGCGCGTTTCGAGTCCAGCGATTTCGTACTTGAGGCGTTGTCCCGTCCGACTCTGGGCAATGGATTCAGTAGCTTTCAGGATCGCTTCGTCCGAGTTTCCACATGCCAACGCCACCTCAGCACGAGCATGGCCGAGGCGCACTTCCATCAGCCAGCGATGCCAGCCCCCCATTTGTTTTATGATCTCGGCTGTTTCAGAGAGGATCTTTTCATCTGGAGGTACCTGGTTGCGGCGGGTGTAATTGAAGACGAGGTCGAGACTCGTCATCACCATCGTAGGCTTGAACGCCGCCGCCCGCGCCCGCTCAAGGGCTTCCTGCATGACCCGTTCATGAGATTCAAAATCAAAAACGTCCAGGTAAAAACCTGCGGACATGCATAAGGCGCGGGCGTGGAACTTCCAATTCTCATACTTAAGGCCGATCTGGCATGCGTCAGTGAAAACCCGATGGGCTTCGGCGTAGCGTCCGGTCGCGGCCAAAGCCAATCCAAGATGCGGAGTTCCAAATGTTGATGCCCACGTGTCCTGCAAAGCGGGGGCAGCCTCAAATCCGCGTCGGACGGCATCTTTGATCCGTCCGCGCCAATAGAGGGCCATGGGAAACAGGGAGAGGGGGGCGCAGCTGGATCCCGCGCCGATGGTGGCCGCCCGCTCGAAAAGGTCGAGTGCGACATCTGATTTGCCGTCGGCTGCTTCCGCACCGGCGAGCCAGCCCATGGAGGCCGCGATGAGGTCGCGCCGGCTGGATTTTTCAGCGAGCTGAAACCCTTCAGTCGCAGCTTTGCGCATGGCGGGAATATCGAGAGCCCAATAATTGACGGCGGCGAGATCGAGGAGAAGTTCGGCCCGGCGCTCCCAAGGTTCGGGTGGCAACTGGGCCAAAGCGCTTTCCAGCTCCGGTTTTGCTTCCGGCCACATGCCAACCTTCGCCCAGGCGCTGCCGCGTTTGCCTCTGAGTTCGACGACCAGAGCAGGCTGGGCGAGTCGCTCCGCAATGATGATGGCGCGGGAGAGGAGCGAAGATTCTTCGCGGTGAGCGGCGACGCTGCGGGAGTGTTCAGCGGCTCTTTGCAGATATTCGAGAGCGGGCGCCCATTCCTCGCCTTGTTCGTAGTGATAGGCCAGCAAGCCGTAGAATTCGGGGAGACGTTTGGTGTAGATTTCCTCAATCGCAGCGGCGACCAGTGAGTGTAATTCTTTTCGACTCTGGATGAGCAAACTGTTGTAGGCGACCTCCTGGGTGAGCGCGTGCTTGAAGGTGCAGATATGTTCTGGAAAGAGGCTGCGCTCGTAAATCAGCTCGAGCGCCTTGAGTTTCTGCAAGCAATCGCCCAATGGAACTGGGAGATTGGAAATCGTTTCGAGGAGACTGACTGCGAACTCGCGACCGATAACGGATGCCAGTTGCAATGCCCGGCGGGAAGATTCCTCGAGGCGGCCGACTCGGGTCATAATTACATCCTGAATCGTATCGGGCAACTGGATCTGCCGAAGCGTTTGACCGATCAGATACTGGTCATTTTGTCGCTGGAGGGCACCGGACTCGAGCAAGGATTTCAGCAGTTCCTCGATAAAGAATGGATTTCCGTCCGCTTTGGCGACAATGAGCTCCCGCAGTTCCGCAGGTAATGGGGCTCCTGGCAGAACGCCTCCGGCAAGTTGAATCGTTTCGTCGTCGGTTAACTGTCGCAACGCTATTTGGGTGAGGTAAGAGCGATCTGGAAATGGATTGCGATAACCCGGTCTATAACTTAATAGCACCAGCACTCGCGCCCTCGCCAGAGAGTCGGTGAAGGAAAGTAAGAATTCCTCGGAGGCCTTGTCTATCCAATGAAGATCCTCGATGACCACCACCAGCGGCGCGCTTTGCGCCGTCTTAAGCAGGAGCTTGCGGATGGTATCCAGTGTTTGGAGTCGCCGCTCCTGTGGATCCATTCGCGCGACCGCATTATTGGGAGAATCGACCGCGAAAAGATGGTTGATGTATGGCAGCCCGAAGCGGACCTCCTCGCCTGAGCGCGTTACACCCGCCTCCAGTTTGCTCAGAATTGTTGCCTCCGAATCTGCATCTCCAAGTTGAAACAGGCCGCGCAGAAGTTCGATAATGGGTAGATAGGCCATTTGGCCGCCAAAAGAAATGGAATATCCCGCCAGCCAGGCAACTTCAGAGGCGCCGAGATCCTGGCGAAACTCGCGTAAGAGCCGTGATTTTCCGACACCGGCTTCGCCCGTAATTAGCACCATCTGGCCATGCCCGCTTTTTGCTTCAGTGAAGCGTTCCCGAAGCACCGCTAATTCTTTCGCGCGACCCACCAGCGGGGTGAGTCCGTGCCGGGCCCTGGCCTCCAGGCGTGAACGTCGCTCGCGCGCGCGCCTGATCTCGTAAATTTTCACAGGCGCAGTTTTGCCGGGCAACCGGTGTTCTTCCAAAGGATGGATTTCGAAAAAATCCTGAATCGATTTACAAGTTTCTTCGATGCCCAGAATCTGGCCCGGCAGCGCCAGGGCCAGGAGGCGCGGCGCCAGGGTGATCGTCTCGCCGGTCGCGTTAAAAGCGGAATGCAGGGTAGGCCTGGCGGTCACGGCCAGGCCCGTATTGAGCGCCGCCCTGAATTCAAAAGCACTTTTCCCCGTTCCTCGCGATTGGTCGCTGTAAGCGGCGAGCGCGTCGCGGCACGCTAAAGCCGCTTGCGCGGCGCGATGAGTGTGGTCTTCGCAAGCAACCGGCGCACCGAAGAACGCCACGAGGCGGTCATTTTGCGGTTGTCCGATTGATCCCTCAAGGCGTTCGATCACGGGGCGGACGACTTCCACGGCAGATTCCATTAATGACTGTGCCTCCTCGGGATCCGTGCCCTCAACGGCGGAAATCTCAAGGAACAGTACGGTCAACAACTTGCGTTCGCCGTTAATTGGAGTCGTGCGAGAGTGGAGCGGGCGCGATGCGGGAGGTGAAAACGCGTCGCTCGCGCCGCTATGACAAGACCTAAGCGCTTCACGCACCTCGCCCGCCAGCTTGTAACGATGGCACGGATCATTCTCACAGGCCTTCAGGATCAGGTCATTAAATTTCCGAAAGATGGAATTGCTGCCCGCATCCAGTGGCTCGGCGGGCAATTCCGGGAAGCTCTCACGATCTTTGCCCGTGCTAATTTCGTAGAGCACCTTGCCAAGGCTGTAGATGTCGGCCCCAGGTGTGCCCGGTCCCTCGGGTGGAATGTAACCAAGCGTCCCAACCGCAGAACCAGCGTCTTTAATACCCACGACCAGGCCAATGTCCGCCAGCTTTGGCTCGTTCTGGATGAAAATAATGTTTGAAGGCTTTATGTCTCGATGGACGAGGCCGCGACCGTGCAGGTGCTCCAAAGCGGAGGCCAGCGCCAGGCCGATTTGCACGGAATCAGAAAGTGGAAATCTTCCGCGGCTTTCAATCTCGGCGCTCAGAGTTCGGGGTGCATACTTGTCGGGTTGAATCGCCGCGCCGCCCAAATCATCGGCGATTTCCATGATGTAATAGAAATAGCCGGCTGAATCATTCCGGCCGATATGCAGGATGCTGACCAGTCCCGGGTGAGTGCGTGAGATCGGCTCGAAGTTTTTGATGCCGGCGAATTCGCGCTCAAACGGCCGCGCATCGCGAAATTTTGCGCGGTAAACGACTTTCACGGCTCGATACGTTCCGACAACGTTTTTCGCCAGCCAGACTTCGCCGTAGCTGCCAGACCCAATCCGCCGAATCATTTCGTGATCCGGAATTCTTGGAGCAACGATTTTAGCCGACTGGCACGAATCTGCTTCGACCGTTGCCGGTTTTGTGCCTGTTGGTTTCACAGGATGCGGGCACTTCGTAGATCGACCGGGAGATTTCTAATTGATTGATTAAGAGGCTAAAATGGTTCAGCCGCCCGGGCAATACTTTTAATCAGAGAATCTGGTTCCGTAAGCGTGTGAGTTCGTTTTTCAACAAACTGGAGATGCGATGTTTGGCGAGGTAGACCTGCGCCACCGGGACGTTCAATTGCCGAGCGACTTCTTGAGCTGATTTTTCTTTGATCGTGTAGAGATCAAACATCTGGAACTGCTGTGCGTTCACTTCTTTTTTGACTCGCGCGATCGCTGCCTCCCAGAGATTTCGCTCCCATTCCTGTTCCCACACTGACTCGAGATCGAAACCTGCGGGGTCCGGCAGGTCATTGGCTTCCAGAGTCCAATCGGTCGATTCGGAGCTGCCGGAGGTGACGCGCTCACGCTCTTTGCGGCGATACTCCAGAGCGATCCGTTTACGGGTAAGGTAGAGCAGCCATCCTTTAAATGAGTCAATTGCCCGGTCGTAGGTGAAGTCCTTCATCTTTTTGGCCACGACAATGATCGTGTCCTGCACCACGTCCTGGGCCTGGGCTTCATTCAGTCCAGCCTTGAGAGCAGCGCTGTAGATCAGGCGCCAGTAGGTATTGAAAAAATCGCCCCAGCTTTCCTGATCGTCCCAGCTTTTGAGCCGACGCAAGAGACTCTCTCGCGTGGGGAGGAACTCGTTACGTTTTTCGGCCATAATTCAGAACCATTATTTATGTAACTGCCGGGAACGAGCCATTTCTTTCAACAAATTTCGACATGGGGGCTTCCGTGGGTTCCCGAAGATTTTCACCTTTTTTTGAAAGAACCGCCCTGCTCAGAGCAGTTCTATCACGACTATTCAACTCAACAAAAAGGAAACATTATGAAAAAGCAACTCCTGCTGGCCGCTTGTCCGGTCATCATCGGTGCAGCGCCCGCGAGCCGGGCCGGGAAGGGTATTCGATGAGACGATCGAGACTCCCCCGATGGACCGCCGTTCTGGCGCTGCTGATCGCGCTGGCGCCCGGCGTCGCGTCCGCCCAGGCAGACGGCACGATCAAAATCAGCGGCAGGTTTAGCATGGACTATCTGGTCGGAGAGCTCGACCTGTACTACTTCGACCCCGATCTCCTCGGGGTCTACTACAGCGGGCACGACCACACCTGGACGCTCACGCTCCACGGCGCAACCCAATCGCACTATTCGAATGCCTCGTATTACGGCACGGAGATTCACGCGACGTCGTTCGACCTCGAGTTCTTCGGACCCGACGCGGCCACGCTCAACGGCATCGTGAGCAAGCACCTCGCCGGAAGGAGCGTCAACGTCTATCTGGAGAACACGTACTACGGCTACGGCGGCGGTTTCGCAATCATGCACGTCGGGGTGGGAGGGGGGTTCACCGGGCAATTGTACTTCTACACCGGCCAGGACATGGGATCCTTGACGCTCTTCCCGGCCGACGCGGACGGCTATCCCGTCGTGAGGCCGGAACCGTTCTCCATCGAGCCTGATATCACCGAGTTGAGCGAGTTCGAAATGTTCTCGGGCACCGGCTTTAATATGGGGTCGCTGGCGGGCCCCGTGACTTTTGAGCTGGTTTCGGATCTGCCCCGGCTGACGATCACACGCTCGAACAACGTGGTGATTGTGTCATGGCCTTCGCCCTCCACCGGATTCTCCCTTCAACAGAACAACCAACTCAACACCACCAACTGGGTAACCCCGACGGAAACTGTGACCGATACCGGCACCATTAAGTTCATCGCGGTTGATCCGCTCATCGGCAGCCGCTTTTATCGGCTCTTCAAGCCCCAGGAGACCGGCACCACCACCATCACCGGGACGTTCACGAGCGACAGCGGCGAACACTCGTGGTCGCTCACCCTGCACAGCACCACCCACTCCAACTACACCACCGTGTTGCAGGGGTGGCACGGCTACCATTCCGATGTGCAGGCGACGTCGTTCGACCTGCGGTTTTTCGGCCCCGACGCGGACGATCTCAACCGGGTCGCCAGCGAGCAGTTCGCGGGAGGCAAAGCCGGCCTCCAGCTGCGAAACGTGTACGATTTTGGATACAACTTGTCCACCATGGCCCTGTGGGTCTCGTCTCCCGACGAGAGCGCCACGTTCCGCGCGGGAAACGATGGGTTGTTTACCCCCGGCCTCTTCCCCTGGGACGCGTATGGCTATCCCATCGTCACGCCGGAGCCTTTCGCATTCTGGAATCAGAAAACCTACATCTCGTGGTATGGCGAGTTTTACGACGATTACGACGAGGGAGGCACTTTTCCAAATGCGGAAATCTCGGGGAGGCTGGGCTCAACAGTTCCGCCACCTCCGCCGACGCTGAGCATCGGGGACGCCTCGGTGGTGGAAGGCGACCGCGGCTCCACACAGCTGCGGTTCACCGTGAGCCGCAGCGGCTCGGGCCCGGAGGCGGTCAGCGTGTCGTACCGCACGGTCGACGGCGCCGCGCGCGCGCAGTCGGACTACAACGCGGCGAGCGGCACCCTAACCTTCCCGGTGGGCATCTCGACCCTGACAATCACGATCACCGTCACGTCGGACCGCAAGCGCGAGCCGAACGAGACCTTCACTGTAGAGCTCTTCAACAGCGTGGGCGCGTACTTAGCCGACGCGGTCGCCACGGGGACGATCCTGAACGACGACTGAACGAGACGACCACCCGCCGGCGGGCGCGGCCAATCTTTCAAGACGACCGCCTCGGGCGGCAGAGGCGGAGCGGCCCAGGAGAAACAACGATATATGCAGAAATAATCTACAACGGGAAGACGGCATGACGGAATTGGAATTCCGTCGGCAATCCGTCCTTTCGCCGTAGCCAATAAGAACAAAAACAAAGAAGAGAAAACAAAGGACAGAACTATGAAGAAAATTAAAAACCTCAGAGAATCAGGACGCACGGTTGTATTCGCCTGCGTCGGGCTGGCAGCGGTCGTCACAGCGTTCGTCGGTGTGGCTCAGGCGACCCCGTCCTCCGCTCCCCATATGACGGGCCACGAGAGCGGTGAGACGGTCGCGCGGTGGAATAAAAACGCGATCTCCGTCCTGTTGCCGACGAACCCCCCGGAGCTCACGCGCTCGCTCGCGATGACGCACATCGCGCTGCACGATGCCGCCAACGCGGTGCGGCCGAAATACGAGCGCTACGCATATCACGTCAGCGAGGACACCGGCGCGGATCCGTCGGTCGCGGCCGCCGTCGCCGCCGCCGAGGTGCTCAAGCATCGCCGCCCGGCGAAGGCCGACGACATCGATGCGTTCCTCGCGGTTGATTTGGCGATGGTGCGTAACCCCCAGCGGCTTCAGAATTCGATCGACGTCGGGCAGGCGGCTGCTGCCGCGATCATCGCGCTGCGCGCCAATGACGGCAGCACCAGCGCCGCGACCCCTTATACCCCGGGCACCGAGCCGGGCGACTACCAGCCGACGGCTGCAATCGTCCTGTTGCCGGGATGGGGCAACGTGACGCCGTTCGCGATGGCCGCGGGGAACCAGTTCGTCGGCAATGGACCGAACGCGCTCACTTCCGCCCAGTACACCGCCGATTACAACGAGGTGAAGGACTACGGCTCGGCGACGAGCACCGTCCGCACTGGAGACCAGACCGCCGAGGCGCGGTTCTGGATCGAGAACCCGCCGACGGTGTTTAACCGCGTCGCGCAACGCGAGATCATGAACCAGGACCTCGACCTCTGGCAGGCCGCGCGCGGCATGGCGCTCACGCAGATCGCGTTCGCCGATGCGATCATTTCGACGTGGAACGCGAAGTTCACGTACCACCTCTGGCGCCCCATCACCGCCATCCGTAACGGCGACACCGACGGCAATGACGCGACGATCGCGGATCCGACGTGGACGCCGCTCAACACCACGCCGCCGTTCCCGGAGTACAACTCGGCGCATGCCGTCGTCGCGGCCGCCTCCGCCTCGATCCTCACGGACGTGTTCGGCCCGGTTGCATTCACCGAGACCTCGACCGCCACCGGCGTTGTCCGGACCTACTCCAGCTGGTTCCACGCCGCCGAGACCAGCACGGACAGCCGGATCTGGGGCGGCTTCCACTTCCGCCACTCGTGTGAAGATGGCGAAGCGTCGGGCCTCGCGCTCGGCCTGTACATCCTGAACCTGGGCCTGTTCGACCGCCTTCCGGAATGACGTGCGAAGCGCGTCGGGTCGTCGAGTGGCGACCGGCGGGTCGCCACGGTTGGATGAAGCCAACCCAGGGAACTGCGGATTCTAGTCCAGAACGTAGCGCGTTGAGAGTTGAAGCGGGCCGGGCGGCGCTGTGACCGGATTACTTCAGCGCCGCTCTCCGTACACGCATAATTTCGAAGAAGAGACGATGACGCCGCCTGACAATGCTGCAGCCTGCGTTGGCGGAGGCTGGCCGAGGCTCGGGTCGTTAACGGCAGCACGCAGCAGGGCGAGGAAACAATCCGGCGCTAGAATTCTGCTTTCGTTCTGTGCCGCGCCGTGTTTAACTCGCGGCGTGAGCGACGTGAACCTGGGCATCTGGAGCAAGCTAACCCGTGTGGTAACGGGATTATTGTTCGTCGCCGGACTGCTTGCCCTCGCCGTTTGGTATCTGCCCCTAATCCGTCAGAACGAACGCATGCGCAAGGAAGTCCTGCGCCTCGAAGCTCAGATCGCCCTACAGGAAGCCGCCGGCCGCGAACTGAAGACGTCTATTGACGCATTGCGCAATGATCCCAAATCGGTTGAACGGCTCGCCCGCGAAAAACTCGGTTACGCCAAGCAGGGCGAGACCGTGATCCGCTTCGAAGAACCCGCCACCAATCGGACCGCGCTCAACTAGCGCCCGAGGATGGGCAAGAAGCCCATTCACTGAACTGCGGTAGCAAATCCAGCCGATCCGCATTACAATAGCGGGCATGAATTCACGGCGTACTTTAGCGTTGGCATTGTTGATTGCCGGCCTCTCGTTTCTTTCGCTCCAACTGTTTGGTGACACCACGGGACGCGACGTGGCGCGGCAACTCAATCAGGCCTATGTAGAACTGGCTGAACAGGTGATGCCCACAGTGGTCGTGATCACGGTTCATCAGCGGCCGCCGGATTACAGCAATGTGGAAGGGGAATCCGAAGCGCCTCGCCGACGCAACTCGCGGCGTTTCCGTGAAGATCTTGAAGAATCAGTCGGCTCGGGTTCGGGGGTCATCATCCGCAAGGAAGGCTACATCGTCACCAACCGACACGTGGTGGAAGATGCGGAACGCATCGAGGTGCGGCTCAAAGATGGCCGCAAGTTTCCCGCAACGGTGCGCGGCGTGGACGCTCAATCCGACGTGGCCGTGCTCAAGATTGACGCCACCAACCTGCCGGTCGCGAAACTCGCCGACACCGCCCGGACGCGCGTCGGCGAAATCGCCGTGGCCATCGGCGCGCCGTTTCAATTCGATTACTCGGTCACGTTTGGCCACGTCAGCGCGAAGAGCCGCGACAACGTCATCCCGCGCTATTTTGGCGGCGGACTTTACGACCAGGATTATTTGCAGACGGACGCGAATATCAACCCCGGCAACAGCGGTGGCCCGCTCGTCAACATCGAGGGCGAAGTCATCGGCATCAACACCATCATCCGCGGCATCAACACTGGGATTGGCTTTGCCATTCCGGCCAGCCTGGTGAAGGATGTTTCCGACCAGTTGATCGCCGAAGGTAAATTCACCCGGGCCTGGCTCGGGGTCAGCATCGTGGCGTTGGCAGAAGAGGACCGCTATCGCGAGTTGATCCCGGATGTGAAGGCTGGGGTGGTCGTGCGCGCCATTCTCCCCGACGGACCGGCCGCCAAATCCAAATTGCGCCCCAGCGACGTCATTCTCGCCGTGGACGGCAAAGCCGTCAGCACGCCCCAGGAGTTGCGCAACGAAGTGCGAGGCAAGAAACTTGGCGCGGCGGTCCAACTCACCGTTCATCGCGCCGGCAAGCAGACCCAGGTGGAAATCCGCCCCGGCGCATGGGTGCAGGAGACAGAATCTCAACCTATCCTGGCGACCAATTCAACTCGCACGAACGCGCCCGCGAAACTCGGGCTGGAAGTGAAAGCGTTGACCGAAGCACTGGCGAAGCAGTTCAATGTGCAGGCTTCGGAAGCCGGGGTCATTGTGACTTCAGTGGAATCGGACGGCCTGGCCCAGCAAGGTGGCATCCAACCTGGCGACGTCATTACCGCCATCAATCAACAGCCCACGCCCACGCCCCGCCGCTTCCGCGAAGTGCTGCGCACAGCAGACTTCCAGCAAGGTGTGGTGGTCAATCTGCTGAGCGGCCGGACGGCGCGGTTCGAGATTCTCAAGGCCGCGGAATAGCCGGTCGGCCTGCCTGAACTGGCGACGGGATTACTGCTTTCGTCCGGATTCAAGACGATTGATGAGTGGCGCTTTCCCGTTTGATAAAATTCCGCGCCCGGAGTTTCATGGATGCACGCATGAATCCATCCGCCCCGCCCGTAGCCGAATCGCACATCCTAGCGCTGGAGCGACCGCATCCGGACCTGTGGAAGTACTACATCCTGTGCGCGATTTTCACCGGACCGGCGTTCATCATCACCCTGCCCTTCCTCTACTTTCGTTATCACACGTTGCGCTACCGCTTCGACGCCGAGGGCATCCACATGCGCGTTGGCATTTTATTCCGGCGCGAGATCAACCTCACCTACGCGCGTATCCAGGACATCCATTTGAAATCCGGCTTCATCCAACGCTGGTTGGGCTTGGCGAATCTGGAAATTCAGACCGCGTCCGGTGCGGCCTCGGCAGAACTGGTGATCGAAGGCTTTAAGGAGTTCGAAGCCATCCGCGATTTTCTCTACACCCGGATGCGCGGCTATCATGCCCGTGGGGCGAAGGCTGATTCCACTCCAGCCGCCCCCGCTGCTGTAACTGCGGAGGCCGAAGCGGTTGCGCTGTTGCTGGCCATTCGCGATGAATTGCGGCAGACGCGCGAACTCCTGAGCGCCCGCTCCGGCAATCCCCCAACCTCTCCCACGCCGCCGTCGCATGTATAGTTTCATTGCCCTGCTCTGCGAACGCATCCTGCGCATTCCGCCGTCGCCGGAACCGCCACCGGGCGACGAAGCCACCACGCGCACGTTTCGCGCGGCGCCCAATTTCTACAAGTATTTGCTTTTCGTTTGGGGCATCAAAATGGCCGTGACTGGCGTGGGCTTGATCATCTGGTTTGTCGTCATCATGCCGCAGTTGATGCACGCGGCCAAAGGCAAGGGGTGGGGCATTTTGGGTCTTGCGCTGGGCGTTATTGAGGTGATTGGTTTGATCAGCACCATCGCCTACTGGATCTATTCGTGGTTCGCCGTGCGGCTGGATTTCGACAAGCGCTGGTATGTGGTCACCGACCGCAGCCTGCGAGTGCGGGAAGGCATCGTGATAGTGCGGGAAGCCACCGTCACTTTTGCCAACATTCAGAACATCTCGGTTTCGCAAGGACCGCTGCAACGGCTGCTGGGCATTGCTGATCTGCGCGTGGATACCGCGGGCGGCGGCGGCATCGCGCATGATCAACAGGGCATGCACAACCTGCACACCACCTTTTTCCGCGGAGTGGACAATGCGAATGAAATCCGCGAACTCATGCAACAGCGCCTGAAGCGATTGAAAGACGCCGGACTCGGCGATCATGATGATGCAGAAACCAGGACGGCTGAAAGCGCGCCACTGCAATTGCTCGCCGCCTTGCGGGAAGTTCGCCAGGAAGCCGTCCGGTTGCGGGAAACGGTTTACGACCTACCGCGGAGCTGAAAAGCAGAAAGCCGGTCCGCACCAAACGGACCGGCCTTGCAGGGAAGTTGTTCGCGGGATCTGACTAGAATTTATACCCCAGCCCGGCGATGAGGCGAATGTCGTTATGTTCGCGCCCGGCCGCTGGCTGACTATCGTATGAATCTTGCAGCACTACACGCAGACTGAGCTTGGGGGTAATGGCCGAATCAATGCCCAGTTCGGCGTTGATCAGATACTTGTCCGTCCAGTTCTCCACGTCCGGCAGATACTCGGCGGACTGCCAGATCTTGGTGGTTTTTGAAAGCTTGTGTTCGAAGCGTTCGGCAAACCGCGCCGCCACATAGCTGTCCGTATCCTCGCCTTCCAGTGATTCGAGCACGTAGGTCGGACCGATTTCACCGGCCAACGTCGTCTTCTCATTCTTGATGAAATAATAACCGACCAACGGGCTGACCTTTAAGCGATACTCCACCCCCGCGATGGTGTCATAGCCTGCATCCACCCGCAAACCGGCGTAGAGGCGGTCCGTGAACAGGTGGTTGTATTGCGCATAGGCATTGCCGAACTGCGCGGTCTTCTCGTTCGAGACAATGGTGCCTCCCGCGCCATCATCCACTTCAACTTCCGATTCCCCGTAGCCAAAACCCAGCCCCGCCACGAATTCATCCTTTTCCCACTTACGTTTGGTATCAAGAGTCACAGTGGCCAGGAACGTTTCGCTGTTCCCGCTCGTAAGGGTCAGCCCCGCGGCCGCGGAGGTTTCCCATTTTTTCTTGGATTCAGCCGCCGCGTTGGCGGCGACGCCGGAGTGAACAAAAGCGCCGGCGAGTGCGAGCGTGAGGATTACTTTGCTTTGCATAGTCATCTTTGATTTGCCGCCTACAGGTGGCTATTGTTGCGTAACCGCCAATTCTTCCCGGGCGGTTTGCTTCTGAGCCGAGAGACGCCCACCGGGCGCCCGCACGACGGCCGTACTGAGTCGGTGCTGGAGGTTAATTGATGCCTGCTGGGCCGCAAGTGTTACCTGCGTAATCCTGGAATCAAAGCCTCATTCCACTGCCGCGGCTTGCTCGTCTTTCGGTTGCGCAGTGGCCGACCATTCCTCAATCAACCGGTAAGCCACCGCCAACAACGTCGGGCCGAGAAACACGCCGATGAAACCGAATGCCAGCGCCCCGCCCAGCACGCCGAAGAAAATCAAAACGAATGGCATCGCGCTGCCCTGACTGATGAGCCAGGGCTTCACCACGTTGTCGATGCTGCTCACGCCAATGCCCCAGATGATCATGAAAATTCCCATGCCGGTACGGCCTTGGGAGAACAACCAGATCGTGGCGGGAATCCATACGAGTGGCGGGCCCATGGGCACCACGGACAGGAAGAAGGTCAACAATCCCAGCAACATCGCGCCCGGCACGCCGGCGATCAGAAAACCAACGCCAGCTATGAGGCCCTGCACCACTGCCGTTCCCAAAATGCCGTACACCACGCCGCGCACCGTGCCCCCGGCCACTTCGACGAGATGCTGGCCGCGATCGCCGGCAATCCGCTTGACGCCCGCCCTAAGCCGCGCTGCCGCCGCCTCCCCGTCGCGAAAAAAGAAGAATGCCAGGAAGACGCTTAAGCCCACCTCCATCATGCCACTGCCGATCGCCAGCCCGGCCCGCGGCAGCCACGAACGCGACCAGTTGATCAGCTTGGCGCCCAAGCCGGCCAGCTTGGAGCCGCGCTGCGGTTCTGTAACAATCGTGGTTTCCGGCGATTGGACCTCCACCACGACCACATTGGTTTCGTCAGTGGCCGCTCCGCTCTTCTTGATTTGCTCAATCAACTCGCGCGCATCCTGCGCCAGTTCCTCCCAATAATCCGCGGCTTTCTTCCCGACGACCGGCAGTTTGCCCAGCCAGATCGGCGCATGCGGCGGTCCGGCATCAATCCATTTCCTCGTGGCAGCACTGAGCGCCCGGGCATCATCGGCCACACTGAATCCCATCAACACAAACGGTCCGATCAACAGCATGGCAATCGCGAAAGTGGTGATAAGCGCCGCGATCGTGCGATGCCCCTTCAGCCGCACGAGCAACCGCCGGTGCAACGGCCAGAGGGAGAAACTGAGAATCGCCGCCCACATCAATGCGGTGAGAAACGGCTTGAGGACGGTGAAGCAACCAAGAAGCAATAGGAACAGGATGACGAGCCCCAGGATTTGCTCCAGGCGCGCGGACGATTGGGAATTCTCGGTTGGCATAAGTTGGCGGCGAGGACTCTAATGGACCATCCCCCGCTTGCCAATGACGGATGAAGAAATTGACATGCGCGGCCCACCGCGCAGAATGCCCCGCACGCGGGCCCGTAGCTCAGCGGTTAGAGCAGGCGACTCATAATCGCTTGGTCCTCGGTTCAAATCCGAGCGGGCCCACCATTCCTCCCCTCTGCCCTAGCTACGCCAGTTCAAAATCACCTTCCCGGACTGGCCCGAGAGCATGGCATCAAAACCTTTCTGGAACTCCGAGTAATGAAATCGATGCGTGATCACCGGGCGGATATCCAACCCGCTCTGCAGCATGACGGTCATCTTGTACCACGTGTCATACATTTCGCGGCCGTAGATGCCCTTGATCGTCAGCATCGAGAACACCACGGTGTTCCAGTCAATGGCCATTTCCTTCTCCGGAATTCCCAGCATGGCAATGTGCGCGCCATGGCTCATGTTCGCCAGCATGTCGCGGAAAGCCGAAGCGTTGCCGGACATTTCAAGCCCTACGTCGAAACCTTCCGTCATGCCCAACTGCTGCTGGACGTCCTTTAGATTCTGCTTCAGGGGATTCACGGCCAAAGTCACGCCCATCTTGCGCGCAAGCTCAAGCCGGTGTTCGTTCGGATCGGTGATGACGACGTAACGCGCACCCGCATGTCTTACAACTGCCGCCGCCATGATTCCGATCGGACCCGCGCCGGTAATCAACACATCTTCGCCCAGCACCGGAAACGACAAGGCCGTGTGCACCGCATTGCCAAACGGATCGAATATGGAGGCCACGTCCCGATCAATGCCCGGCGCGTGATGCCACACATTGGTCATTGGCAAGGAAAGGTACTCCGCAAACGCCCCCGCGCGATTCACCCCCACGCCCTTGGTGTCCGCACACAAATGCCGCCGCCCGGCCATGCAATTTCGGCAGCGCCCGCACACGACATGACCTTCCCCACTGACAATGTCGCCCACGCGGAAGTCATTCACATTCGCACCGACTTGGACGATTTCACCAACGAATTCATGCCCCACAACCATGGGTACCGGAATGGTCTTCCGCGCCCAATCGTCCCACTTGTAGATGTGGATGTCCGTACCACATATGCCAGTACGGTCCACATGAATCAGGACGTCGTTGATGCCAATCTTAGGTTCCGGCACATCTTCGAGCCAAAGTCCGGGTTCAGAGTGGCGTTTAACCAATGCTTTCATGTTGTGTCCGGGTTAAGTTATCCCCGCTGCCGTAAATCGGCACTTGCGGGACGCGGGTAATTCCGCTATTTGGGAATCACGTTCGATATACTAAACAGACGTGTCCGTTATACAAGAACATTTTTCATATCTTGGATTTGATTATGCCCTCCCCTGCCCGCAAAACCAAGCCCGCCGAGCCCGCCGACGCGGTCAGCGGTCATCTGTGCCGCCGCGTAAAACAGCTCCGGGATGAACGGAGCTGGTCGCTCGACTCCCTGTCCAAAGCCTGTGGCGTCAGCCGGTCGATGTTAAGCCAGATTGAGCGTAATCAGACGAATCCCACCCTCGCCGTCATGTTCCGCATCGCCCAGGCCTTCGGCATGTCGCTTGGCCAGTTGGTCGAAACCCCGGGCGCCACTTCCAATGTGGATGTCATTCGCGCCAACGACCGCGCCTATCACTACCGCTCGGACAAGGACTGCGAAATTCGCACGCTCTCTCCCCTGCACTTGGAGAAGGACGTCGAGTTTTACGAAGTAACCTTGCAGCCGGGTGGCGCGTTGCGCAGTTCGCCGCACTTTGAAGGCACGCGCGAATTCCTGACGGTTCAGAAAGGAAGCGTGCGGGTGGAATCCGCTGGCGACAGCGAGGAACTCCAGCCCGGCGACTCCGCCAGTTATCGCGCTGATGTCCCACATGCGATCGTGAACACGGGTCGAAGTGCCGCGGTCATCTTTCTCGTCGATATCTACCGTTGAGATCACCAGCCCCAAAAGCTGTTTTCTTTGGCCGGACAACGGCTAGAATCCAGTGACATCACGGATCAAATCATGAAAAGCAATTTTAGGGGATTGTTGACTGCCCTGCCCTTTTGCCTCGCCGCCGTCACCGGCCTTGCCGCTTCAGATTCGTATCAGATCGTCGTTTCCAACGAGCGCGGCGGCACACTCACGTTTATCAGTAGTGGCGACTTCAAGGCCGTCGCGACCGTTCCTGTGGGGAAGCGACCGCGCGGGATGCGGGCCAGCCCGGATGGCAAGCTGGTTTACGTTGCGTTGAGCGGCACGCCCATCTCGCCACCGCCAAAGCTCGACGCCCAGGGCAATCCAATCTTCGACCGCGACGAAGACAACGCCAAGGACGCCGACAAGTCAGCGGACGGCATTGGCGTGGTGGAGTTGGCGGAAAGAAAACTGCTGCGGAAAATTCATGTCGGATCTGATCCCGAGGACATTGGCGTGAGCGCCGACGGAAAAAAACTTTATGCCTCCAACGAAGATGTCGGCACCGCGACCGTGCTGGACATTGCCAGCGGTAAAGTGGAACACATCATCCCGATGGGCGGGGAACCGGAGGGTGTGGCGGTGAGTCCGGACGGAAAGTTTTTCTATGTCACCTGCGAAACCGACGGCGAGATTTATGTCGTAGATACGAAAGACTTCAAAGTGATCACTCATTTCAAAGTCGGCGGTCGACCGCGCTCGGTGGATTTCCTGCCGGACAGTTCCCGCGGCTTCATCCCCTCCGAATCCAACGGCAAGCTGCATTTGATTGATTGCAAGAAGCACGTGGTGACGGAATCGGTTTCCCTGCCGCCGGGATCGCGCCCCATGTGCGTGCGGGTGGCGCCGGACGGGAAGAAAGTTTACGTGAGCACCGGCCGCGGCGGGGCGGTCTGCGTCCTCGACACCAATACGGGCAAGGTGCTTGGCACGATCAAAGTTGGCACACGCCCATGGGGCATCGCGATTTCGCCGGACGGGAAATATCTCTTTGCGGCAAACGGGCCATCCGACGATGTGTCCGTTGTCGATCTGGCGACGGAGAAGGAGATTACGCGCGTGAAATCGCCCGGCAGTCCGTGGGGCGTGGTGGTCGTTCCATCAGCCAGGTGAAGTTTAGGGGCTGACGTTAAACACTTCCTGAGCGGTGATGCTCTTGGTGTGGCCGGGCTTGAAAGATTTGGCACGCACCACAGCAGCCCCAGTCAATTCGACTGGCCTGCGGTAGATCGGATCAGCCGCCGTCGGCACGCTGCCATCGAGTGTGTAGTGAATGGTGGCATCTGCTTCGGCCGCTTTGAGGATGACGGTGACCGATTTCGAGTATCGCCCCCCGCGAGGCAAAATCTCCGGCGGGGACAACACCGGCGGACCGGGCAAGCTTTCAATCCACTGTCGCAACAGTTTGACACCCTCTTGGTCCACTTCGCTGTGGGCCAACGGCGGCATGCGCGCGCCATCGAGACGGTTCAGACGATTGAATACAATCGAGCGCCAGATGTCGTTAGGCGCAATCGCCTGGGCACCGTCAATGCCCTCGTCAATCAACACCGGGGCGCCGACAAGATTTTGCTTCGCGAGCGGAATATCGTAGCGGACGTCGAATTCCGCCACGGTGCCGCCAGGCCGATGACAATTCGCGCAGTTCGCGTCCAGATAGGACCGCGCCCGGTCTTCCAGACTGCTCTTGCCGTCCGTGGATGGTGCGAGCCGGGCAAGTGCCGGCAAATCGCCTTCGTTGACTCCGGATTCAAACAATCCGGCATCACTCCACGCGCGCAACTGGTTGGTCAGACCCGCCGGCCCGGTCACAGTGCGATTCAACTGACGCGTGTTGACCCCGAGCACGCCACCCGCCGTTCGCGTGTGACACGTCAAACAATCTTCACGGCTCGGGTAATACCACTGCTGTGTCCGCATCCCCGACATCGTGTTGATAGGAATGCCCTCACTCACGCTCGACCGCAGCAATTCCGCGTCGCCATTGTCCGCCCGCCACTTGTAGGTCACGCCATAAACGCCACCCGTGGCGTCGCGCACCAGCAACCGTGTTTCCAGTCGACGCCGCACCGTTGGCTTCGTTTCATCGGGGTTCAATTCAAAATGCTTCACGAACACGGTGCCTGCGGGAAAAGTCCATTCACCGGTTGGGGAGAACTGGATCGCGGTGCCGCGCGGGACGGCGATCCAACGCATCTTGAATGCCCCGTCGGACCAGAACGGAACGTTCAGCTCGTACGGCCGCAGCGATTCGGCAGGAACAAGTTTGGCAACTTCTTTGAACGCTCCGGTTAGTGAGAGCAACGGCGGCATCGGATCATCCGCGCGCGCTGGCATTGAAAAAGGCTGACTCGCAGTCAAACAAGTCTGCCCGATCAAACCCAAAATCAAACCGCGGACAACTGACGGCACAATTGGCATCGCCAGCATTATACCTCAACGAACGCGCAGCCGGAAGTACCGCAGTTGCTCCGAGGCCGGCAAAAGGCTGGAAAACACACCACGGACAGCAGGCTCAGGAAGCAAAACCGAACCGACCTGGTCTTCATTCCTTCTGCGCCGGTTTGGCAGAAGCGGATTTATCTGCAAGCGGAAGCAACTTGATATTGCGGAATGAGACCTGACCGTGATCGCCCTGCAACGCAAGATAGCCGTTACCCGACTTGGCGAAGAGTGGCATCTTGCCGAACTTGCTCTTGGCCACGCGCTGCTTGAAATCGTCACTGCCCATAACGTATTCGAAATACTTCACGCCATTGATCCAGTGTTCGCACTTTTCGGGGCTGATGACGAGTCGCACGTGATTCCACTCGCCCGCAGGTTTCGTCGCGTCGAGCGGCTTGCCCGTGGCCGGATCGTCGGCCGGTTGATACAACGCGTAAAGCCAGCCACAGCGCTGCGGATCTTTCGCCTTGGCATTGTCTTCAAGCTGGAATTCCGGACCGGTGGCCCAAACCGCGCCGCCTTCGTCCGTGACGTGGAAAATGATGCCGCTGTTGCCACCCTCGGAAATATTGTAGTCGAGCTGAAGTTCAAATGCGCCAAACTTCTCAGTTGTGACAATGTCGCCCGCATCATGCGGATCAGCACAAACCAGCGCGCCGTCTTTCACCTGCCAACCCGGACGCACGCCTTCCCGCTTGAAGTTATGCCAGCCGGTGAAATCCTGACCGTTAAATAACAGCTTCCACCCCGCCGCTTTCTCGGCGGCCGTGAGCATGTTGGGTTTTGGCTCTGCCTTGGCGTCAAGCTGCTTCTGCGTGGCGGCCTTCCATTCCTCGCTAAGATGCGCCAGCTCTTTACCTGTGACTTCCGCCCAGATGCCGTCCGTTGACTTTGCCTGCCGGCAGGCAGCATTCAGTTTTTCGATGAGTTGCTTATTCTTGTCGTAAGTGCGAACCACGTAATCAAGGAAGTTCGCCGAGACCCGATAGCCGCCGTCATGCTTCAAATCGTCACTCCGCCGACCGCGCAGCCAGACGAGATCCGCGCCGTGACTTTGCGGCTCGTAAAGAAACCACCGGATGTAATCCGGAATGCCTTCCACCAACCAGCCCGGAGCGCGCACTGCATCCGGATTATTTCGCCGGCCGCCGCCGTATTGTTGCACGACGTGAACAACCTCGTGGACCAGCGCCCCAATGGCCTCGCCCTCCAGCTCACGCTTGAGCCAGTCTGAGTTCGCCGTGATGCGCGTTCCACCGGTGGCGGCCACTCCCCGGCCCGGCTTGATCGTCACGCTAAACTTCTTTGGCGGCGTGAAACCCTCGCTGGGCAGCATCGCGACCACTTTCGGATACCACTCCACCAGCACCGGAGTCAGCTTCTTGTCGGACCAATCCTTGAGTTCCATGGCCCCGGAAACGTCAATGGTGATCTCGCACGCGTCGTCTTTCGTGCGCACCGTAGTGACGCCGTTTGTGGCGTCTTCGGCAACGAGAGGAGAAGCGCCGAACAGTAGCGCTGCACAAGTCAGCGCCCAGGTGAGATTTGATTTCATGATTTGTATGTGGTTTCCGTTCATTGTCCAGAGACGCGGAAGTATCCGGCACTATTCGTTGGTGAAATCAGCAGTGAGTTTCCGGTGATTGCACCGCCCAGATTCTGCCAGAAGCCGGGCAGATTGGTAGCCGCTTGCACTTGATAGGGCGCGATGCCCCCGATCCAGTTCAGCAGCAAGTCCGCTCCCTGCGGTAGAATGCTGGCCGTGATGGGTTGCGCGGCAATCACTGCGATGTTCATAGTCGCCGAGTTCGACAAACTGCCGGAGTCAATCACGCGCACGACAAAACTGTTCGTGCCAACGTTTGGCGAAAGTGGCGTACCGGATAACGCCCCATTGCTCGCAACACTGAGCCAGGCCGGGCCGCTGACTTTGGCAAAAGTAATGGCGTCACCATTGGGATCGCTGGCGTTTGTTGCAATCGTGCCGGCATAGGCCAGACCGGCGTTGGCATTAGGCTTCGTGAATGGATTGCTCACGAAGGCTGGCGGCGAGTTGGTCATGATGAATCCGATCTCCGCAGCAGCCAGCGCACGATTGTAAATCCGCACGTCGTCGAGCCGGCCATTGAAGTAGTCGCCGCTCACCCCACTGGTGTTCTTTTTGCCGATGGCCAACAGATCGGCCGTGGTGGCGATGCTGCCAGCCGATCCCTGGCTCGTTTGCAACACCCCATTCGTGTAGAGCGCCATCGTCCAGCCATCCCACGTTGCGGCGATGTGCACCCACGTCCCCGTCGGTGGAAGCGGGGCGGTCAGCGCATCCACACCACTCAAATGGAATTTCATCAGCCCGTTTTCGGCGAGCAACCGATACTGGTCATCAGAATTGCCTTTCTGAACAATGCGCCGGTTGCCGCTCCAGTCAATGACGTTAATCCATGCGGAAATCGTGATCGCCTTGGTTGGACTATTGAGGCTGGCTGAGCTCACGGCGGTGACAGATTCCTGGTTGGTAGCGCTGAACAAAAGGGCGGCGGCTCCGAGTCTGCCCGGCGTAACCCACGTAGGGGTGTTGAGCAGCGACCCAATGTTGCCATTGCCTGAAGTATCCGTCGTCGTACCTCCAGCATTTTCATCGAACTTCCAATGACCCACGAGATCACGCACCGGAGTGGCACTGACCTCAATTGAATCACCGCTGCTCCCGTAAGCATTCGCGGCCGAGACGACGAAGTAATAGGTCGTGCCATTGAACAAGCCGGTGTTTACCAATGCACAGACCGTCGGATTAGCGATGGTCGTGTAAGGCCCGCCACTGACAGTCGCACGCTTCACGGTGTAATTGGTCGCGCCGGGCGTGACCGTCCACGCCAGGTTGACCTGCGCATTGCCAGCGGTGGCGCTGAGTTCCGTGGGCGTGGCGGGAGGCACATTCGCGCTCGCAAAGACGCGGCAGGATGACAACTGGTCGTTCGCGCCAGCCGGCAGCAGCGCCGGGAAACTGGCCACGTCGGCCGTGTTGGTCCAAGACGTGCCCGTGAAATTGTCGTGCTGATACAGGATGAGCGTGAGCCCGGGCGGAACTCTACATGAGGACGCCCAGTCATTGGGCACACCTTTGGTGATCAGCTGCGACAGCGTGTAATTGCCCGGCGTAAGCACCTGACCTTGCGCGCCGCCGAAATTGACGTCCTGAAAAACGGTCACGCCGTTCGGCGCCACACCGCCATCAAAGCCCGCAACGTTCACCGTGACCTGATTGACGTCGTGACTCGTCTGCCGAATGACTATTCCTGTACCCGGAATCACGAACTGTTGATTATCGGCCAATACGGCGACTTCCAAGGTATTAGCCCCAACCGCTCCGCTGTGCCGATGAATGGTCACCCCGTTCACGTATGGATAAACGGCGATCGAAGGCGTGGGATCGACGCTTGTGCCGGAACGCCCGTCCTTGCCGACTTGAGTCGCAGTCCATCCGACGTCGAAGTCGAGCGGCTGGCGGTACGAGAGAAAATAGGGATTGCCGGTCGGCGGAACAATCTTGAGCGCCTGTGAATGCGGCGGGTTGCTGGCGGGATTGATCTGCAACGGACTGATCGAATAGTTGGCGTTGGAACTGATGGTGCGCCAACCACCGTTGGATGCCTTTTGCGGCAGCCAGCCACCCCAGATTTTGTGCGGCGCATTGAAGGTGTAGGATTCACCGCCCATGCAATCATCCAGCCCGCCGTATTCGCCGTCGATCGTGCCGTCGTTATTTGGATCCGTGCTGGCGTGACCGAGTCCAATGCTGTGGCCTACTTCGTGACCGTAGGCGAAAAGATCAGAACAGTGAAAATTCCAAACACGATTGCCAGCGGCCAAGGCATAACCGCAGGAACCTGCCGCGGAAGGCAACGCATACACTCGTGTGGTGTAGGAGTTTGGGTTGTAGCCCTGCAAAACTGCCTGGGCATCCGCTGCATCGGCCCACACGTCGCGGTTGCACGGGCTCTTGGTGAATGCGATGCTCACGGCCACCACGCTGCCCGTCCAGCGGACGTTACTCCAAGTTGCGTGATCATAGTACGAATCCACATTGAGCGGGCTGTTGGTGAGAAACAATCCCCGCACTTCTGGGACCGTACAGTCAATCGGCGCGTCCGTGAGACTGACGAGCATGATCAGGGCGGACTTGGTGCCGGTTACCGCGGCCTGAGCGCTGATCACCGTCAGGCAGGCGGCCGCGAGGCAGATAAGGCGGAAGCCGCGGCTGGAAGGCAAGTTTCGTGAACCTTTATTGGCAGGTTTAGTTCGTCCCGGCATGACGATGGTGTCCGTTCAGCCCGGATTTTACCGGTCCATTCATAACCTCCGGGAAAGTTGTTTCTGCGGTTTCCGCTTCTGACACCTCACCTAGGAGCGGAAGTCCGGTCCCGAATCCACTGCCAATCCACAGAGCCGGGAACGTCGAAGCTGGTGGCCGCACCAGCTTTAGTACGACCATCCTTCCATTTGTGAATTTCAGAATGCCCATCTGCGAAGGCAAAACCGCAGGCGAAATTATGATAGACGCCTGGAAAATCCACCCACCTGGCCGAGACCATTGTGACTCCAAACGCGCCGTCGTTGATGCCGATGTCATTCTCATCAATCAGAACCCAAAGCATGGAGGGGCCTGGGGTTACGACGCTCGTCGTCTTGCCATAGGTATGCCAGGATTTCTGGCTGGTTGCATTCCCCGACCCGTCTAGCCACGGTCCCCTCACCGCGAACTTTGGAGCTCCGCCGTGGGTGCCACGGCCGCTATTGAGGAAGCCCTGACAAATGTTGCCAACGGCTCCGTTCATGGCAAAAGTGCGTGCGGCCGGAACGATTTTTCCTGCCATGGCCGGATCGCTCCCGTTGTATGTGCCGGTTCGCTTGTCGGCCGGGCACTTGTATATCTCGACCGTCTTGCCGGTATAGCGCGATAACACGGCTTTTTGCTCGTTCCGCAAGATATCAGGATTGAACTCCGCGGCCCCGCCGGCATCTCCCGGCACCCAACAATGACCGTCAAAAGTATTGCTGTCGTCGGGGTTCGGCGGGAAGAGATCGTTGTGGTCGAGCGCATACTGATGGATTGCCAGCATCATCTGTTTGCCGTTGTTCATACAGTAGATGCCTTGAGCCTTGGTCTTGGCCTTGGAAAGCGCCGGCAAAAGCATCGCCGCGAGAATGGCAATGATGGCGATCACCACCAGCAGCTCAATGAGCGTGAACCCCGATGCCGGCAGGCGGATAGATGTCCCCGGTTTCGAGCCGTTACGCCATTTTTCAACTCTCAAGGAGTCTTGGTCCTTGATGCCTGTTTCGTGCGTCATAATCTGTGATGGTTTCTTTACTTCAATTTATCGCAATTCTGCAAAAAGCAGCAATACATTAACATTAGTCACTCTCTCCATTCCAGAAGGGCCGGGCAAAAATTTACCCGGCCCTGTCCCCAAGCCCTCTCCCGACCTGATGGGAGAGGGCCTTGACTTAATCCTTTAATCAGTACTGCCGGATCCGGTAATAGCTCTGGCCGTTCGTGGCCGAAAGAGTTGACGGATTGGCCTGATTGATGATCGTGGAGTATGGCCCAGTGACCAGCCCAGCCTCTTGTAGCTCGCCAACACCGGTCCAGGAGAGAGTTACGTTTCCGCCCGAAAGAACTGGAGGATGCAACACGGGAACTGCTCCCACTCCGGTGCGGGCCCGATACGCCTTCAGGGCCATCGGATCACTGGTATTGTTGATAAGATGACGCCCGCCGGTGGGGTCCTGCGACCACCATTCAACACTGACGCCGCCACCCGCGTTCTCCCAAACGAGCCGCATTGGGTAAACACCCGCCTGGGCCACATACATGCCGATGAAGGTGGGTGTGTCAGCGCCGCGCCCGCCGTTGAACTCGCCGAGGATGAGCCGATCGTCCCCGCGCGAGATGCTCATCGTGACCGGGCTGTTGGAAGTGGTCGTCGCCGAAGCGGAGAGAATCGCGCCATCGGCATAAGAGATCATGAAGCACGGAATGATCACGTTGGTATCGGTACCGCCCATGCGTTGCGGCAGAGCATCGCCGTTGGTCGCGTTGGTTCCGGTGGCGTTCCAGATAACAACTGCCACCGCCCCGGCGTCCTGGGCATTCTTGGCTTTCACAGCGAAGCCGGCAACCCCACGCGGTATCAGCGCGATATTTCCAGCCATGTCCGCCGCATTGACCAACGCGCTTCCCGCCAAGAGTGGATTGGGTATTACCAACCGGCGAGTGATCGGCGCCACTGGCAAGGGACCGCCAAACGCATCGCGCGGCTGGATCGTTTGGATCGCTCCGTATCTACGGGCCAAAGGCCCGGGCGTTGTCACACTGAGGTTGGCAACTCTTGGCCCGGCGGTATCGCCCAAGGTCAAACGGAAGCCATCGTCGCTTTGGACGCCCATCGAGTAAAAGCCGGTGGTGGGAAACTCCACGTAGGTCACCGCTTCGGCCGAGATGTTCTCGGTGCCATTGACACCGGCGCCGGGCAAGCCCGGGACAAGCACATCGGCAAAACCGTTTGCGCTTGTAAAGGAACCCTCGTCATTTCCGCTGCCAACGTTGCCGCGCCAATTGACGACCCCGGTTTCGTTGTAAACACCACCCGTGAAGGCGCTCAAATCGGCGGCATTGGTGCCATTGAGCCCCAACAGCATCATGTTGGCGACGTCGTTTTCATTCTGGAAATTGGCGACCCCCTGCATCAATTGCCAGCTCTTGACTACAAATCCCGGCTTCGTGGCGTCACCCGTGCCAGTAGCAGTGCGCAAGTTGGTGGGCAGCGAAATGTACGGAGTGGCGATATACTGCCAGGTATTGGTAAACGGTCCGCCCGCTGACGTACTGTACACCAGTGTCACGGTGTTGGTGGAACCCGAGGAGAGTGTGCCGTGGCCGGCGGTTGCAGTCGTGAGGGTGCCGGCGTTGGCAATCGACGCCGTGAGCGGTGAACCGTTCAACAGGATTTGGATGGAACCATCCGCAACCGTCGCGGCAGTGCCGTCTTCAAATTTGACGATGATCGGCGCATCCGGGTTGACCCCAGTTTCAGTCGCGGCCGGGAAAGTCCATCGGACATAGGGCTGCGTGAGTGCCGCGGTGTCGCGGTAGGAAGTGATTTGGACCGGGTTGGTGCGGTTATTAATCAGAATCTTCTGACCCGTATTGAAATCAACGAGGTAGAACTCCAAATGTGCGCCGCCGCCGCCTTCACCCCAGGCCAATCGGACCGGGTACTTGCCGGCATTGGTCACAACAATGTGGATCCCGGCGTTATCCACCGCATTGCCGGCGGACGAGAGAAGCCGCGCTTTGAATACGTCTCGTGGTTCGGCGCCAGCGGTGAGTTTGAAGCCGTCATCGTGGTTGACACCAAGCTCGTATGCGCCAACCGGCAGATCAAGTATGGTTAAAAGTTCCGCCGCGATATTGTCGGTGTTAAGCGTGTCCACACCTGGGATCTGCTCATCACCCCAATCGGCGGGCGCCACCGAGTCGTCTTGAAAGATGCCTACATCATCACCGCCCAGCGAAGCATTCTGCTCCCAGTTGAGCACATCGCCGGTCCAGTTGTTGGAAAACGTAATGCTGGCGTAAGGCAGGCTGGTGCCCGGATCAATAAATCCGTCAGCCAAATGACGTTCGACTCCGATGAGGCTGGTGGCGCTTGGATAACGCGGAACTGGCAATTGGTGGACCCGGGCGGCCAAACCGCCCAATGACACATTAACGGCGCTGGGCGCCTGGTCGGCGGCAGCAAGGAATGTATAAGCAGGAACGGTGAAGACGTTGGTAACCGTCACACTGCCACTGAAGGTGGTGCCGGTGAATGTGATTACATTCGAATGCGTGGAGCCGGGCGCAAGCACCAGCGCGGTATTCTGATAGGACACAGATGTCACACCGTTCCCGCCGCCGACGTTTCCGCTTTGAGTCATGGAGGAGGGGGTGACGGGGTTGCCGTCCAGCGTGACGACAATGGTGTTAGTACTGGGTGTGGCCCCACCTGAATCGCTGAT
>Ga0315912_10001481_pt1 | contig 28509 bp, 22 predicted proteins | sample VfabasoilMG_FD_204469 | JGI IMG/M metagenome (GOLD analysis project Ga0315912, IMG submission 204469) | Garden soil microbial communities collected in Santa Monica, California, United States - V. faba soil | ecosystem: Environmental > Terrestrial > Soil > Garden | place: USA: California...
CGCACATGTGCGCGCAGTCAGACAACTCAACTTTACGCGCCACCTACAACTTCGGCTAGAAGTAGGAAGCTATCCTCTGGCGCAACGAAGTGCGCCCCTGAAATAGAAAGGATTCGAAGCCTGAAACTGTAAGACATAACTACCAATCAATACAGTCGACCAAAGATGAATGAACAAAAAAATCACTACCTTGATGTAAATCCTCCTATGCTGCGAAGTCTGTATTTTTTGGCGCCGAAGATTTTTTATTCCTTCCCGGTGCAATTGCTGATCACCAACGCCAAGCGCAACCACGTGCTGATGCTCTGCTGGATCATTCTCTTCGCGATGATCACGGGCAACTTTGGTAAATACCTGGGCATCCCCTACCTGTTTCTCGATCCGGAATACCTGCACGAAGTGAGTTTTGCCAGCTTTTTTATCATGGGTCTGGTGACCGCCGGGTTTACAACAGCTTTTCATATTACTTGCTACATCACCGATGGCCACCGGTACTCATTCGTGGGGGCGCTGCCCAAGCCTTTCACAAAATTTGCGATCAACAACAGTGTGGTCCCGGCGTTCTTTTTAGGGATGTACATCTTTCAGATTATCAGGTTTCAGATTAACAACGAATATTCAACCGGCCGGGCGTTGACCGAAAACATTGCCGGCTTGCTGCTCGGTTACGCAGTCATGTCTTTGATTTTCTTTGTCTACTTCTGGCTCACCAACAAAGACATTTTTAAATATGTCGTCTGCCGGATTGACGAAAAAATAAAACTGAACGTGCAAGTAACACGCGCGAGTGCCATGCAGAAACTGGACATCGCGCGGAAAAAGCAAGTTCGGGTGGACAGCTACCTCGATTACGACCTTCGCTTCAAGAAAGTTGAAGACACCCATTTCTATGATAAGGCCACCATTCTGCAAGTATTCGACCAAAACCATTTCAACCTGGTGGTGATTGAAGTGCTGATCCTGGTGCTGGTATTCGTACTGGGTATCTTCAAAGACCAACCCGCCTTTCAACTGCCCGCGGCGGCGAGCTTCATCATTTTCCTGGCCATCTTCGTTATGCTGGCGGGCGCTTTTTCGTATTGGTTCGGAGGCTGGTCGGCTACGGTAGCGTTTATTATTTTTCTTCTCTTCAACTACCTCGTCGGTGAAGAGTACTTCAGCAAGCGATACGAAGCGTTCGGGCTTGACTATCAGCAATTGCCCGTCGATTATTCGATCGACGCTCTTCAACAACTAAACGACAGCGCCCGGATTCAGGAAGACCGGCTAGGGAGTTTAACGATGTTGAACAACTGGCGAAACAAATTCCCCGCGGATCAAAAACCAAAAATGGTATTTCTCTGCGTTAGCGGCGGCGGAAAGCGCGCAGCCTTGTGGGCGTTAACGGCTTTACAAATGACCGACAGCCTTTCCAAGGGAAAGCTGATGAACAACAGCATCCTCATCACCGGTGCCTCTGGTGGACTGATTGGCGCGAGCTACTTTCGCGAGCTAAAACTTCGCGAACAACAGGGCGAACAAACACGACCCTATTCCGAAACACATCGCCAAAGTATTTCCACCGACAACCTGAATCCATTAATCTTCAGCCTACTCGCCAACGATATCTTTGTCGGCTTCACCAAATTCAAGTATGGAGGAAATTATTATGTACGCGATCGCGGCTACACTTTTGAAGAACAGCTCAACCTGATTACCGAAGGATTGATGGACAAGTCCATCGAAGCGTATGACTCCGTGGAGCAAAAGGCTTCCATTCCCATGATGATCTTGACACCCACCATTGTGAATGACGGAAGAAAACTTTACATCGCCGCGCGGCCGGTGTCGTTTATGAATTCCGATATGTCCAGCTATCCGGAATACAAACTTTCAAAAATTAGTGGCGTGGATTTTCAGCGCATGTTCGTCGACCATGATGGTAAAAATCTCCGCTTCTTGTCCGCGCTGCGCATGAGCGCCACGTTCCCTTACATCACGCCGAATACGTCGCTGCCCACGGAACCTCCGATTAAAATTATGGATGCCGGGATCTCGGATAACTTTGGTGTTTCTGATGCCGTGAGGTTTCTGTTCGCCTTTAAAGATTGGATAGCCGAAAACACGTCGGGTGTGGTGTTCGTATCCATCCGGGATTCACCGAAGCTGGGCACCATAACACCCAAAACAGGCCAGACACTTGTCGACGACATCACACAGCCGATCAGCAGCGTCTACAATAATTTTGAAAACTTCCAGGATATCACGAGCGACATGCTGATCAGCCATGCGCGAACATGGTTCGGTGGCGGTATCGACAGAATCGACCTTCAATATCAGGCCGAGAGTTATGTTCCGATTCTCCAAAAAATGGATAGCATCCGGCAAAACAGCGCACGCGCTTCCCTGAGCTGGAGACTTACGACCCGCGAAAAAGTGGGCATTGAAACCGCGATAACGTCACGAGCCAATCAACAACAGATACGAAAGTTGATCGACTTGTTAGATTAACATAGAATATTCTTCTTTGTACTTTCTTTCGGTCATGATGCGCGCGGCCCTGGTCCTTTACCTACTTCATTTTTCAACCGTCTATGGGCAAAATGCATCTTCGCGCGCAATCGACAGCCTGAACCAGGCCCTCAATCAGGAAAAAGTCATACTAAAGAGAATTGACCTGCTTAACCAGATAGCAGTAGCGTACTACAACACGGACTTAAAAAAATCTCTCCACCTGGGGGTCGAAGCCCTGGAATTGAGCCAGCGCGAACATTACGACCGCGGTATTCAGCGCGCTTCGAACATACTCATGCGCGTCCACCGGCGGATGGGAAACTTTTCTGTGGCCATCGAATACTCCCTCAGCAAAATTCCGATCGCTGAAAACTTGCATGATACCCTCGATCTAATCGACTCGTATTCCTCATTGGGCAACATCTATTCAAGCCTTGAACGCTACAGTGAGTCCCGGTTTTATTTGCAGAAAGCTTATGACCTGGGCAAGCGTATCCATGCGCCAAACCTGGCTACCATCATGAACTTTATCGGCCGAGGATACGGCAAAGCCGGAATTTATGACAGCGCCGAGTACTGGATCAAAGAAGCGTTATTGCGAGAAGAGAAATTTCCGCAAGCAGACTACACGCTCTCCTATATCTATAACAACCTCGCTGAAATCTATTCCAACCAAAAACGCAACGATGAGGCGGAATACTTCTACGGCCTTTCCTTAAAACTACCGAGGGAAAAAACCAGCCAGTTCGGGTTGACCTTTACCCTGAACGGTCTCGCGAGGGTTTATTTAAGGAATCAAGACTATACCCGCGCCATCGACGCTGTGTTGAAAAGCCTGGAACTCTCCAAGAAAAATTCCTACCGCGACCGAACCAAGGAGTCGTACGGAATACTCCATGAGATCTACGAAGCCCGTGATGATTATCGGAACGCTTTGTACTTCTACAAACTCTTCAACCTTTACCAGGATAGTATTTTCAGTGAAGACAAACTTCAATACATTGAAAACCTGAAAGTAAACTTTGAAACGGAACGTGTCGCGCGGGAGAATGAAATCCTGAAGAAAGACACAGAGCTGAAAGACGCTAGGCTTAACGAACAACGGTCGTTCACCCTGGGCGCTGTGATTGCGATCATTTCCCTTCTCGTACTGCTCGCGGTTTTCTATCTGAACATCAGGCAGCGCAAGAAAACAAACCAGCTCCTTTCTGTTTATAATCAAAGCCTCGAAAGGCAAGTTGAAGCACGAACGCAGGAGCTGGTCAACACCAACCTGGAGCTTATCAAACAGAACAGCCAGTTAGAACAGTTTGGATACATTATCGCGCACAACCTTAGAGCTCCCGTCGCGCGGATGTTGGGCTTGTCGAACATTGTAAAAAGCAATCATTTCAAGTTGCCCGACGACCAGGTGGTGCTCGACAAAATTCAGCACTCGGCGCACGACCTTGACACCATCATTCATGACTTGAATACTATCCTTGAAGTGAAGAAAGGCGTTCATCATGCTTTCGAAGTGGTATGCATTATGGATAAACTTGACAAGGTGCGGGCCATGCTGAAGGAAAAGATTGTTGAATCAGAAGCGAATATTATCGAAAGCGTCGATCCAATGGCCTGCTGGTATGGTATCCCTGCTTATGTCGAAAGTATACTTTACAACTTGATCAGCAACGCCATCAAGTATCGGGCTCCCGAACGGCCCGCTGAAATAAAAATATCCTGCCAGCAACATGAAGAGAATCTCGTGCTGCGCATCGAAGACAACGGTATCGGTATCAACCTGGAAAAGCAACGCGATAAGCTGTTCAGTCTCTATCAACGGTTTCACGATCATGTGGAAGGAAAAGGTATTGGACTGTATCTGGTGAAAACCCAGGTCGAGGCGCTCAACGGAAAAATCGAAATCACCAGCCGCGTGAATGAAGGTAGTTTGTTCACGATTCGAATCCCATCCCAACCTAAAGAGACTGTGCTGGTAGAATCTAACGGGCTGTGATTCTACACATCAGCGAATATTTGGGGAAATATTTCTCATAAGCTGACGGTGGATCGATGTGCTGCGTTGATATTCAAATTAATTAAGTGTTAACAATGGTTCAATCGTGTGTGTTTTAAAACGGTTGGGATCGAACAAAAATATTCATCCTCAATTACGAGGACTTACCGGGTGGTTGTCGTAAATTGTAGGTGAAATCCTTAGAGAAAAAAACCAACCCTTTCTTAACGATGAATGAATCTTTTGTTTCATCTGCGCAAAACGAGTCTGTAGATATTATTGATGTGATTCGTAACCTGCGCAACGACCTGGTGAAAGACTTTTTAGACGAAAGAAACCTCCTCGCGTACCTTTCTGACCACTACAAGGTGCATGAACTCTCCGCCATCAAGCTCGAGTTTATCAAAAAAGATCTGAAGACGCTGCTGATCGCGCCCGTCAACCTGGAATGGTACAAGCCGGTGATCGCTGATTTCAGTACTGATGGCAGCGCGTCGATCTCGGAGAAGAATGAGAAACTCTTCTATCAGGAAATCGAAACCATTCTGAAGAAGCACATCTACGGCTAATCCGGTTTTGTCGACGTTATTGCCGGGAATACCTTTCGCATTAGCGCGATGATTCCTACCTTAGTATCTTCTATGGCTGGATCAGTTCACAAGGCGCACAATTTCATCAGGCGATTTAACTTTTACCTCCTCGACAAGCTTTCACCGCGACAGTTTTTTATTCTTTCCAGTGTGTTGGTTGGGCTCACTTGTGGAACGGCTGCCATCATTTTAAAATACTTCGTGCATTCGATTGCACGCGTCGTGGCTTACTACTCCCACAACTATGCGGAGTTCTTTTTGTTCACGTTGTTCCCTATCGTGGGGATAGGCCTCACGGTGTTTTATATTCAACGAATCCTGAGGGGACGATTCAGGAAGGGAACAGCGGAAATTGTTTATTCCATCACCAAGCATTCCAGTGTGTTGCCCCGGAGCCAGATGTACACACACATGATCACCAGCGCGCTCACCGTTGGCTTCGGTGGATCGACCGGATTGGAGTCTCCGATTGTAACAACGGGCTCGGCCATCGGCTCCAACTATGCGAGAACCTATCGCCTGTCTTATAAAGAGAAAACCATCCTGCTCGCCTGTGGCGCCGCTGCGGGAATTGCAGCAGCTTTCAATGCGCCCATCGCCGGCGTGCTGTTTGCCATTGAAGTGTTACTCGCGGACATCAGCGCTTCGGCTTTTATTCCTTTGATTATCTCAGCAGCCTGCGGCGCACTCCTTTCTAAAATAGTGTTGGCGGAAGGTGTAATCCTTTCGTTTAGTCTCACGCAACCTTTCAACTATTTAAATGTTCCATACTATGTGGTGATGGGGATTTGCTGCGGACTGCTCTCCCTGTACTACGCGCGCAGCTTCACCTGGACGGAAGGTAAAATCAAAGCAATAAAGCGCCCGGGTGTGCGGGTGTTGATCGGCGGGCTGCTCCTCTCGGTACTGCTGGTTCTCTTTCCACCACTTTTTGGCGAAGGCTATGATACCATCACCGTGTTGTCGACGCTACAGCCGGCAAGCCTGACGCAGAATAGTATTCTCCACGATTTTATCACAAGCGAATATTTGCTCTTACTTTTCCTTGGCGGTCTTGTCTTTCTGAAATGCATTGCCGCGGCGCTTACCATTGGCGCCGGTGGCAATGGGGGAAGTTTTGGTCCATCTCTTTTCGTTGGTGCTTACTTTGGATTTGTGTTCGCCCGCATCATCAACCTCCTCGGGTTCACCCGGATTCCCGAAACAAACTTCACGCTGGTTGCCATGGCGGGAATTCTAAGCGGTGTATTCTATGCGCCGCTTACGGCAATCTTCCTTATCGCTGAAATTACAGGTGGTTATGAATTGATGATCCCGTTGATGATCGTATCCGCCATCAGCATCACTGTGGCCCATTACTTTGAACCGTTATCGATGGAAGCAAAAAAACTTTCCATCCGGCTGAACCATCCCGTTGAAGATCGCGACAAGCATTTGCTCAGCCGCCTGGAGTTAGCGTCGCTGATTGAAACTGATTTCTCTTCCATCCATGCGGACGCCAACTTGCAGGAGCTCGTGAAAATAATCTCAGCCTCAAAACGAAATATCTATCCCGTTCTGAAAGGAGATCAATTGATCGGCATCGTGTCGCTGGACAATGTGCGGAACATTATTTTCAAGCAAGATCAATACGACAAAACTTTCGTGAAAGATCTGATGAAAGCGCCCAAGGCCATCATCAACATGAACGATAACTTACACCACATCCTGAAAAAGTTCGAAGACACCAAGGAATGGAACCTGCCCGTGGTGGATCAAGGTCGTTATAGTGGATTTGTTTCCAAGTCCAGTTTATTGTCGCAGTACCGGGAGGAGTTGCTGAAGTCGGTGTGACGATTTCTTTGTGAAACTCCGTGGACCTTTGTGAACTTTGTGGAATGGATTTTAAAATCCCTTCCACAAAGTTCACAAAGGAGGCACAGAGGAGCACAAAGTTTAGATTGGTACCTCGCGCATGGCCACGAAGTATTTTTTCGGGCTATCACAAACATGACACGTATACGTCTCCGGAAGTTCTTCAAATGGAACGCCAGCAGGAATATTGGCAAACGTATCGCCGTAACGTTTGTCGTAGATTGATAAACAGTTGCTGCACTGATAGCTCGTCGCGGTGCGGGGTATGACTTCTGTCTGCGTTTTTTCGCGGTCGTGTTCCTTCTCAGGGTTCAGTTGCCGGTAGTAAAGTTTGCTGAGTTCGATCAGGAGGGCGGGAATAATTTCTCTTCTCACCTCCCGTGCATAGGTCAGGTACGTTACAGTGTTGGGATTAAAGTTCTTCGCGTAGAGTACATTGTACCGTTCTCCCTTCTCGACGTCGGCGCAGCGTTCGATCACAATCGAGGTGAACAGGAACATATCCCGCTTCATCTTGATGGTGAATGTCAGACCATGGGTGCTGATGTCCTGTTGATCGAGCTCACGAACCAGAAATCGTTTTAACTCCAGCGCATCGGCGTCGATTACCGGAAGGTGCCAGTTCAACTCCAGCGACGAATGCCGCTCATTGATACCGAACTTACCCATGAGTTTTTCCCAACGGATGCGATCCGATGCCTTGATACCCTTGATGATAAATGCCTTCCAGGGAATGATATTGATCTTGCCGATGTTAGTCTCCTGGCAAAGGCGACACGCGGACGTCATGAAGTCGATGTCGTATTGATTGTTGCGCCAGTAAAGACCGAGCCAGTACTGGTTGTTCTGCATGGTGGCGTTCAACCCTTCGTAGTATGGAACAGTGCTATCCGAGAATTTCAATTTCTCCGTGATCATACGGTAGTTGATCCGCATCCGCCCTTGCAGGATGATGAACAGCTCGTCGATTCCAAAAGGTTGAAAGTTGAGAATCAATTCCTCTAACGCTTTGGAAACTTTAGCGATGTCCTGAGTGAAGATCAGTTTGGGCCAGCACTCCACCACATTTCCCTTGCGGGGGTCTCGAATGAACAAGTACCAATAGTTCTCTTCTTTCGACGCGATAAAGTTTATTTCACCCGTCAACAAAGGAATGATACTTTGTACGGGGTCGACAATGTTGATTTTTATTTTCGGCTTGTAATCAAAATTGTCGATTACAAAATGGTAGGTGTCTTCTTTTACCCAGTTCGTTGTCTCCACAACATTAACCGCGACATAAGAGCTCACCAGGTTTTGATAAACAGATTGGTCGCCTGCCAATTCATAGTCGATACCGATTTCCCGGAAAGAACGCTCAAGTGTCTTTTCATCCTGACCGTTGAAAGGAAACATGATATCCTGCCTCGAACCAAACAGCACGTAACGATTCCCCAGCGCCTTTGAAATGCCCATGATCTTCAGCAAGTCTGCCGGCGAGAGAATCCCTCCCTTTACAAATGCGCGGATTAGGTCGCTCTTCTTTGTTTCCACTATCTCAATTTTGTTCAAGTTTCTAATTTAAGCAGAAAGCCTAAAGCTTAAAGCAGAAAGCTAGTTCTTTCCAGACTTACACACTTTACGCTTTCTGCCTTACGCTTTCGGCTTTTAACTCCTGCTCTCTCAACATTCGCTGAATCTCCGGCTTACAGCTCCCACAACCCAACCCTGCTCCGCAGGCCTGGCCAATCTCCGGCAACGTTGAACAGCCGCCTTCGATCAGTTTTTTCAAATTACCGTCGCCGACCTGATTGCAGGAACACACCAGCTTGCCCATCACCGGTTCGGCTTTCTTTCCGGAACGAAGGAGTTGCAGCCTTCGCTCCGATAGTTCAATCTGACCTTCAATCAAGGTCTTGAATTCTGCGAACTCAGACTTATCCCCTACTAACACCGCTCCGACCAACCGGTCATCCTTCACGATACATTTCTTGTAGTAGCGCATGGATTTGTCGATGAAGAGAATTTCATCGTAGCCCGAGCTGTTCACTGGGATTTCGGCGATACCGATGGAACATAGGTCCAGGTCGGAAAATTTCAGAATGTTCATGGCCACCGATCCCTCATAAGTACTTTGAACGTCGCCATGAAGGAAGCGCGCCATGACATCGGCTTGTTGCTCTGCCGCTGAAGTTATGCCCAACAGTTTTCCACGGTGTTCGGCAATTTCTCCGGCGGCGAAAATGTTTGGATCGCTGGTTTGAAGGTAATCATTAACGATCACGCCGCGCGCCGTCTCCAATCCTGCTTCCACAGCAAACTCGATGTTAGGCCGGGTGCCAACGGCATAAACCACCGCGTCGACTTTTAATACTTTTCCACTCTTCAAATGGACTTGCAGGCAGTCGCCCAAATTCCGATCGACCGATTGAACCTGGTCATTGAGATGTACGCGAATACCGAGTTCATCAACGAAGTCCAGTAAAAGGTCTCCGCCGAGATTATCCATTTGCCGCTCCATCAGGCGGCTTCCAAGTTGGATGATCGAAATATTCACATCGACTTCCCGTAAGGATGCAGCCAGTTCAAGTCCCAGCAATCCACCACCAATGATGGCGATGTGCCCGTCGGGTTTCACAAACCGCTTAAGCTCGTCAGCATCCTTGCGCATGCGCATGGTAAAGACACCAGGCAAATGAACGGGCGCCTCCTTGGGAACAAAGGCGCGACTGCCTGTAGCGAGGATCAGCTTGTCATAAAAATATTTTTTGCCATAGTTATCCACCACATACTGCTGCGTGCGGTTGATCATCACTATCTCCCTTTCGCTGTGGAGCGTGACGTTCATTGATTCAAACTCGCCCGCTTTAAATTTCTGCAGCCGCTCCCAGGATAATGTGTCGTTTACATACTCCGGGAGCAGTACTCTATTATAAAAGGGATCCTTTTCTTTCGAAAACACGTGAATCTCGTCCGTCTCATTCAACCCGCGATACGTCTGAAGGAATCTGTACGATGCGGCGCCCGCTCCCACGACGACAATCTTCTCGATGGGCTTTTCATACTTCCGCACTTCAACGGCTGCAAACTTGAAATCGGGTTCTTTCGAAATCGGATCGACACGTTCACTGGTAAGGTTGTTCGCGCGGGCCAAATCTTTCTGCAAAATCTTTCCCCAGTGCATGGGAAGAAACACAACGCCGCGTTTGATGTCTTCCGTAACTTTTGCACAGACCCGAACGGAGCCCCGATCGTTGTCGATTTCAACGACATCACCTTCTTTGATATTCCTGATCAGCGCGTCGATGGGATTGATTTCAAGGTAAGGTTTATCGATATGTTGCTTCAGCTTGTTCACCTTGCCCGTCTTCGTCATCGTGTGCCACTGATCGCGAATGCGACCGGTGGTGAGAATCAACGGGAAGTCGTTGCTGAGAGGCTCGGAAGTATTTTGCGGATTGTCCAACGGATAGAACCGCGCCCTTTTCGTCGGGGTGAAGAACTGGTGGTCCGTAAACAATCGAGAGGTTCCTTCCTTCTTACTTTCCGTAAAAGGCCATTGTGTCGTTCCTTCTTTCTTTAAGTAATCGTAAGAAAGTCCACTGACATCAACATTGGTTCCCTTGGTGAGTCGACAGTGTTCATCGTAGATGTCGCCAACAGATTTGTAGTCAAATCCCTTAAAGCCCATTTCTCTCGCAAAGCGGCAAAGTATTTCGGCGTCGGGCAAAGCTTCTCCGGGTGGATCAACAACTTTACTGAGGTGACTGATCCGCCGCTCGGAGTTCGTCATGGTCCCCTCCTTCTCAAAATGTCCGGCGGCTGGTAAAACCAGGTCGGCGAATTCAACGGTATCCGACTTTCTTGAAATATCCTGAACGACTACGAAGCGCGCCTTCTTCAACGCTGCTTCCGCGCGGCGGGTGTCGGGTAAACTTACCATGGGGTTGGTGCAGACAATCCAGATCGCTTTCAACTCACCACGTTCGAGTGCTTCAATCATTTGCGTGGCGGTGAGTCCAGGCTTTTCAGAAACCGATGGTACTCCCCAGAACTCCGCCACTTCCTTTCGATGCTCCGGATTAGCATAAGAACGATGCGCCGCCAACATCGTAGCAAGTCCACCGACTTCACGGCCACCCATGGCATTCGGTTGCCCCGTGAGCGAGAATGGTCCCGAGCCCGGCTTTCCAATTTGGCCTGTGATCAGGTTCAAACTGATCAGCGCGATATTCTTGTTCACACCAATCGCGCTTTGATTCAGTCCCATGGCCCACAACGTGAGGAATCCTTTTGACGCAGCAATGTAAGAGGCCGCCAGGCGGATGTCGTTGACCGGCACATCGCAGTTGATGGCCGCCTCTTCTACCGTGTACTTAAAAACAGAATCGCGATACTGTTCAAAACTCTCTGTGTGGTTGTTGATGAAGGCGTAATCGACATCACCGTTCTCGATGAGTACGCGTGCGATAGCATTGTACAGGTAAATGTCCGTACCCGGGGTGATCTGCAAATGCAAATCAGCCATATCGCAGGTCTGCGTACGGCGTGGATCCACAACAATCAATTTTACATTTGGATTCGCCTGCTTGTGCGCTTCGATTCTCCGAAACAAAATTGGATGACACCAGGCCGGATTTGCTCCCGCAATCATGAAGCAATCCGCCAGCTCGATATCTTCATAGGAAACCGGAACAGAATCCTCACCCAGCACTTTGGAATATCCGGCCACCGCGCTACTCATGCACAAGCGTGAATTCGTATCGATGTTGTTCGTCCCGAGAAAACCCTTCACGAGTTTATTCGCGACGTAGTACTCTTCCGTAAGACACTGACCTGAAACATAAAAACCTACAGCGTCAGGGCCGTAGGTTTGAATGATCGATTTGAATACCGCCGCCGCTCGTTTCAACGCCTCATCCCACGAAACCCGCTGATACGGGTGACTTCGACTGTAACGCATCTCAGGATATATCAGTCGATCGCTGGTGTCCTGCATGGCGTAGTGAAGGTTCATCCCCTTCGAACAAAGCATCCCTTTGTTCACCGGATGATCTTTATCTCCCTCCACAGACATTTTCCCGTGACGGTCTTTCTTCACCACCATACCGCAGCCTACACCACAATAGGAGCACGTCGTTTTGAAACTCTCTTCTTTTCTTGCCTTCACGCTTTATTAATTATCAAATTTTCAATTTCAATGTGCAAATGCAGCCGTGTCGGAATTTGCACATTTTCACATCGACCATTGGCACATTACTACGCTGCCTTCTCGTTGTAAACATCGCCAGCGTCAATCACTACCTTATCCATCAACAGGTTCAACAATCGCTCGCGGATTACTTTGTATTCTTCCATGTTTACAATGTCTTTTTTGTTTCGCGGTCGTGGCAGGTGTACTTCCTCGATCTCACGAATGGTTGCTGCCGGACCATTGTTCATCACCACAATTCTGTCGGATAGAAAAACAGCCTCTTCAATATCGTGTGTTACCATCACGATGGTTTTGCTCCGTTGCGTGAGGTTCCACATCTTCAGCAGTTCGATGTGAAGGGAACCTTTCGTCAGGGCGTCTAGTGCTCCGAAAGGTTCATCGAGTAACAATACGTCCGGGTCGATGGCAAATGCGCGTGCGATAGCCGTACGCTGCTTCATACCGCCGGAAATCTGCTTGGGATGTTTCTCACGATGCTCCCACAGGTTCACCATCTTGAGATATTTTTCCACTGTTTCCTTCTTCTCCTCCTTTGGTTTATCAGGCAAGGCAGCATCGACGGCTTGGAAAATATTTTCATAAACCGTCAACCATGGAAGCAACGAATAATTTTGGAAGACAATACCGCGATCTGGGCCTGGACCTTTGATCTCCTTTCCATTCAACACGACCTTTCCTTTCGTTGGAAATACCATTCCGCTAACCGCGTTCAGAATCGTAGACTTCCCACAGCCGGAGTGGCCGATGATGGAAACGATCTCACCCTTGGCGATCTCCAGGTTTATATCTCTAACGGCCACAAACTTTCCCTTGAGGGAGTTGAAAGCGATCTCTAGATTTTCAATTTTCAGATATGACATGTTCAAAATTTCAGATTTCAGATTCCAAATTTCAGGCTCCAAATTTCAGACTCCAGATTTCAGATTCAACTTGAAATTTGGAATCTGGAATTATTTTAGACTTCATAGGTCACCCGTTTCTCAAACCAAGAGAATCCGCGATCGAGAAAGAGTCCAACCAATCCGATAATCAGAATGGCGGAGATTACTTTTTCAAGGCTCAATGCGTTCCAGCTATCCCACACAAAGAAGCCGATGCCAATGCCACCCGACAGCATTTCGCCCGCGACAATCACCAGCCAGGCCACGCCAATGCTCAGGCGTAGTCCGGTGATGATGTGCGGCAATGCGAAGGGCAGCAATACTTTCGTGAGGTATTTCCATTTCGAAAAACCGAAAGCTTTCGCCACGTTCTTGTGATCGTCGGGAATCGATCCGACGCCGAAGGCTGTGTTGATCAGTGTCGGCCACAAGGACGTGATGAAGATGATAAATACCGTCGCTTTGCTAGCCGATTCAAAAGCCACCAGGCCGATGGGAAACCAGGCTAATGGTGACACCGGTTTGAGTATTTGCACGATCGGATAAAACATCTTCTTACAAAATGAACTTCCACCCATCAGTATCCCCACCGGTATCGCGATCAAGGCGCCGAACGCGAAACCACTGAATACACGACCGAGAGAATTGATCAGTTGTAAGCCGATGCCTTTGTCATTCGGTCCGTAATCGTAAAATGGATCTTTCACCAGTTCCCAAAATACCTCGAACGTGGCGAACGGCGTAGGCAGCGCACCTTCGGTGTAGAGGCTGATCAAATACCATAGAACCACCAAAGCGGAAAATCCCAGGACGTTGAACAACAAACCATGCAGCAGCGATACGATCTTCCGGAGGAATATATTTTCTCCCGAGGAATCTCCCGCGGCGAACCAGTCGCGGGTTAAGGTCAGGGTAAGGGTGAGTGCTCTTTTCATGATCCTATTTTTTTGCCAGCTTCAAATATTCTCCAGGGTTATTCGGGTCAAACGTCGACTTATCGATCGTGAGCGTGAAAGGCTTCATGTCGTCGCCTGGAATTTTGATGCCCATACTTTTTGCAACTTCGATGTACAGGTCTTGCATGATCAGCTTGTCAGCAATGGCTTTGTAATCGGGGGCCGTCTGCAGATAGTCGAACCGCATGTACTGGGCCATGAACCAGATCGCATGCGACTTGCGGGGAAAGTTAGTTTCACCACCGCGGTGAAAGAGCATATAGTCGTCGGTGTAAATCTGCGTACCCTGATCGCAGCCCAGGTTGTAGTCACCCATCAGGCGTGCTTCGATTACATCGGCAGGCGCGTTGACATATTGTGGCTTGCCAATCACGGCCGCAGCTTTCTTACGGTTTGCGCGGTTGTCGAGCCACTTACAAGCTTCGAGCACGGCCTTCATTACATTTTTCAAATCTTCTCTCCTTGTTTCGCTGAAAGTCTTGTTCACCACGAGGGCTTTTTCAGGGTGGTGTTTCCAGATGTCCTGCGTCGAGATTTCAGTGAAACCAATACCTTGCTTTACAGCCACACCATTCCAGGGTTCGCCTACGCAATAGCCATCCATGTTTCCAACTTTCATGTTGGCCACCATTTGTGGCGGCGGGATGGTGATGATCTTCGAAGTCTTTTGGCTCACACCTGCATTCGCCAGCCAGTAACGCAACCAGATGTCGTGCGTTCCCCCCGGGAAAGTCATGGCGAAAGTCACTTCCTTGTCAGCTTTTAACTTGGCTGCCACAACGGGCGCTACCTTGGCCGTTTGTTTAAATCCAACCTTACCGCAAAACTCTTTTGACAAAGTGATGGCCTGACCATTGTTGCTGAGGATCATGGCAATCTTCATCTCGGATCCTTCCTTTCCGCCCACGCCGGTGTACACGGACAACGGCATGCTGAACAAGCAATGTGCGCCATCTAACTCTCCGGTAAGGATCTTGTCGCGCACATTGGCCCACGAAGCTTCCTTGGAGACTTCTACGTTCACACCATACTTTTCAAACAGTCCCAGTTCCTTCGCCATCACAATCGGCGCACAGTCGGTGAGTGGAATAATACCAAGGCGAATAACTTCTCCGGATCCTTTTACTTCAAGCGCCGTAGGGGACGCTGAAGTTAACATCACGAGAAGAAGGGGAGCCAAACAAAGTGTAACCAGTCTTTTGATTCTTATATATATGAATTTCATGATTGTCGTTGTTTAGTTTTTGAAAGTGAGGTCAGCGGGCTTGATGTTGATCATCACGTAAGCCCAATCAGAGAAGTCGGCAGCGTTCTTCACGTTCTTCACTTTCGGTGAAGCCATCGTCTCTGTCGAGAACAATGCCGAGTAACCACCTTCGATGGTAATGGCTTTCGTCATGTTGAAGACGAAAACGAAATCCAGTTCCGTGCCCAGACTTCTCGTCAGTTCCTTGCCGTCAGTATCTTTCACAGCGGAGGGCAGCACAAACTGATGACCATCGAGCGAAAGCGTCACGTTGTCCTTCGCCTTATACTTTGCCTTCAGGTAATAATCCGAAAGGCCATTGGATCCAAAACCATCGGCCACATAGAAGTAGTCCATGAAGCCCCAGAATTTGTGCGGCGTTCCGTAGAGTGGATCAAAGCGCTGGAATTTTTTTGTGGGATCAGAGCCGTTGTTCCCCGAGGTAAGGTCGATGCCAGGTCCGACACTCAACTTGCGTCCCGCTGAATACATGGCCGATGCAGATAGCAAAAACTCATTTAGCTCCGTGCCATTTCTATACTTGCCGCCCTGGTAGAAAACACTGGAGGCATAGGTCCATTTACGCTTGATCGTTCCGAAACCATTGAAGCCTACGGTGTAGCGGCTCCAGGTGCCGCGCTCATAAATCGGTGTTGTTTGAGTAATGTCTGTTGGAGCGAAGTGATACTTGCTGAAATCGTCTTTGAAGAAAAGAAAAGTTGTATTTCCAAAGTAATGCTTGCGCGCCAGGTACAGGAACTGCATGGACTTGTACATCACTCCCAAATTGTTTGTGCTGGCGGGAACACCAGTGGCGGGTACTCCATTATATATAGTGTTCGACTTACGTTCCTGATTCTGGTTGAAGGCTGCGCCAAGGTGCGCGGTCCATCCATTGTGATCGAATTTCAACAACGCTGCATCATGTCGACGCGCTTGTTGCAACCAATCCAAATTTCCCAGCAGTCGAACGTCATCGTACACCAACTCCTGGCGGCCGATCTTCAAGGAAAAATTCTTAATGACTTTGCCCGTATCCACCAAACTGATTTCAGCCCATGCTTCGTGGAGCATGAGTCCATCATAAGCATCCAGTGTATTTCGGTTGATCGACGAAGCATCTTGTCCCCATACTCTTACATCTTGAATAGCCGCAAAAATTTTGAATCGATGCGCAGCATATCCCAGGTTAAGTCGTGTGCGCTGAGAAGTAAACAAAGCGCGAACGGTATCCTCTACTTGAGGCGTACCCTGACCGTTTCTCAACTCCGTGCGCGTGCGCAATTGACCCGAGAAGGTGAACTGCGCAAGCGCCTGTTGCATGCCGGCCAGGCAAAAAAGGCAAACTAAAATTGGTAAGTATTTTTTCTTATCCATAGATTTGGGGGTTTAGTGTCAACTAAATACTGGTCCCCTGAAAGAATGTCGAAGTTCACAAGGGGACTTTTTATTTTTAGGGATGCGCCACCTGGTAGCTCAAACCTTTGGTTCACGGTTCACTGTTCTCAGTTCACAGTAGTTTGGTGTTAGTTCCTTCGTTATGTGGATTTGATCTGCGCTGATCTGCGGGAAATGCATTGAAATTTTCTTTCTCGCAGATGAGCGCAGATGGTTCATTTGTATGTTGTCTGTACCTGTTGTCAATTGCCTTTTGTCTACTGTCAACTGGGTACTCAAGCGGCCTGCAGTTCCCGCGCTGGCAACGGCTCTGACTGGAGAACCTTCTCGTCGCGTTTCACCATTCCAAGGAATAGTGACAATACCGATACCACCATCACGGCGATACCGATGGTAAACAAACTCTCGCGATAGGAAATGTCGTTGGAGGTGAAGAGCAGTCCGGCGAGAACCGCCCCGACATTGCCACCGGCACCTACAATACCTGAAACAGCCCCGATCGCTTTCTTATTAATAAAGGGTACAACCGAATACGTCGCCCCATTAGACATCTTGAGGAAGAGCGCGAACAACAACATGGTGACAATCGCCCACGTAAGTGTGTCCATCGCTGAGAAGATCATAATGCCAACACCTTCTAACAACAAGAAGGCACCAAGGATGATGATGCGTCCTTTCAATCCGAATTTCTTTCCAGCTTTGTCGCCAAAGATTCCTCCCAGCGCGCGAGCAAAGATGTTCATCATGCCAAACGTGCCGGCGATGATACCTGCTTCTTTCAAGCCCAAATGGAAGTTGTCGACAAAGTATAGGGTGGCAATGTTGTCGATAGTGATCTCGATGCCGAAGCATGCGCCATAGGCGAGGAACAGGATCCATACTCTGTAATCTCTGCAAGCGCTCCAGAAGCTTCCTTTCTCGTCGCCTTTCTTTGCTTTGTAGTCGGCGTTGTTTTTTCTGAGGTCCGCTAAATTTCCTTCCGGTGTGTCTTGCGTGAAGAAGTAGTAGACAAAACCCATGATGAACAAGGCCACGCCCGGAATCACCATCGCATATCGCCATGCATCTTCGCTCACATAACCCGCGGCGAGAAATGCAGAGAAGACCAGTGGCATCACGATGAGCGTTGCGCCGCCGCCCATATTACCCCACCCTGCCGCAGTCGCGTTGGCCGTCCCGACAACATTCGGCGCGAACATCACGGAGGTGTGATACTGCGTGATGACGAACGATGCCCCGATGACGCCGATCGCGAGGCGGAACAGTAGAAAACTTTCATAACTGTTCGCGAAGCCGATGAACATCACGGGCAGCGAACCGAAGATCAACAGGATGGAGTAGCAAAGTCTGGGACCGATCCGGTCACACAACCACCCGAAGACCAGCCGCGCGAAGATGGTGATGGACACTGAAGCGATGATGATGTTGCCAATCTGCGCTTTGGTAAGTCCAAGGTCTTCACGCACGATCGGCATGAGTGGGGCGATCCCGAACCAACCGAAAAAGCAAAGAAAGAATGTTAACCAGGTGAGGTGAAACGCCCGCATCGAGGGCGACTTAAAGTCAAGGAGGTTAATCTTGGTAGCTTTGGAGACGATAGAGGCTTCGTGCATGTCTTTTTACGTATTATTTACGTAATAAACATACGTAATACGGTGCATTAATTACGTATTAATACGTATTATATTTCAGAAAACGTGTGTTTGTCTAAGTACAACGGTTGCATAACCCACGTTTTCAACCGTGGGACTTCGACAGAATCGAGCCAAGCACAATCAATTTATATCTGGATTTATATCTTGCCACCACATGACCGACACCCCAGGCCCAGGCCCCGACCACGAAATCCTCAAGTCACTTGTCTCGTTCCGGATGCCATTCGGCAAGTACAAAGGGACGATCCTCTGCAATCTCCCCGTCTCTTATTTAGAATGGTTTGCCCGTAAAGGATTTCCTCCGGGAAAAATGGGAATGATGCTGGCGACGATCTACGAAATCAAAGTGAATGGATTGGAGTATTTGTTGGAGCCGCTGAAGACGAATCGATCGAAATGAAACCAGTGGGGCTTTGAATTTTCAAACCCGTAGTTCGCTACAAACCAAGAGTTCGCCTCAAACCCAGGGTGCGCTCCAAACACAAGGTTAGCTCCAAACCCATGGTTCGCTCCAAACCCACGGTTGAAACCGTGGGCTTCAAAACATTAGGTGGTAATTCTTTGTGAACCTTTGCGTCTCCTTTGTGCCCTATGTCCCGAAAGCTATCGGGATGGATTTAAGAATCGCGCCGACCTGCGAAATCGATTGCCCGTTGTTTTTGCGGCCCTTTTTAATTATAATCAAACATCTTTTCAGAAAATGGTCTTCTATGCATACGCTCAGCTTTGGTCGTACGGCGAGAAAGGATTTCTGGTGGGTACGACCGCTATTGGTTTTTATAGGCCTCTCTGCATTTATTGTGTACGCCACCTGGGCGGCGTTCCAGGGTGAGCATTATGCGCTCGGCAACTACCTTTCCCCATTTTATTCTCCTGAAATTTTTGGTGACTCCCCCCACAGCTGGTTCGGACCGAAACCTTCGTGGTGGCCGTTGATCCTTCCCTTCTCTCCCGCCCTGCTCATCTTGTGGGCTCCCGGCGGAATGCGGTTTACCTGCTACTACTATCGCGGCGCCTACTATAAATCTTTTTGGGCTGATCCGATTGCCTGTACCGTCACGGAGCCCCGGAAAACTTATCGCGGTGAAAATTCTTTTCCGCTCATCTTTCAAAATGTTCACCGGTACTTCCTATACCTCGCCATCATCTTCGTGTTCCTCCTTATTCACGATGCGTGGAAGGCGATGTGGTTCATCGATCCTGTCACCGGCGCAGAAACCTTTGGCATTGGAGGCGGCACACTTGTACTCACACTGAATGCTACGCTACTCGGAGGATATACCTTTAGTTGCCACTCTTTCCGCCACCTCATTGGAGGGTTTAAAGATCAACTTTCGAAATCACCCGTACGGCGGAAAGCGTACAACTGCGCAAGCTGCCTCAACCGCGGACATATGAACTGGGCGTGGTTCAGTTTGTTCGGCGTGATGTTCGCAGATGTCTATGTAAGACTTTGTTCGATGGGAATCTGGACTGACTTCAGAATATTATGAAGGCCACCTACGATACGCTCCAACACGATGTGCTCGTCATCGGCTCCGGTGGTGCCGGACTGCGCGCGGCGATTGAAGCATCCGCAGCAGGTGTGAAGGTGGCCGTCGTATGCCGCTCACTCCTGGGAAAAGCGCACACGGTCATGGCCGAAGGTGGCGTTGCAGCAGCGCTCGCCAACGTCGATGACCGCGATAACTGGAAGGTACATTTCTCCGATACGATGCGCGGCGGACAATATCTCAACAACTGGCGCATGGCGGAACTCCACGCAAAGGAATCTCCCGATCGCGTAAAAGAACTCGAAGCGTGGGGCGCCGTGTTCGACCGCACCGACGACGGAAGAATACTGCAACGCAATTTCGGCGGGCATAAATATCCTCGCCTCGCCCACGTCGGCGATCGCACCGGACTGGAAATGATTCGCACGCTACAAGATTATACTATTCACTTAGGCGTCGACATTTATCAGGAATTTACCATTATCAGCTTGCTCAACGATGGGAATAAAGTCGTCGGCGCTTTCGGTTATGATCGTGAAAAAGGATTGTTCAAAGTATTCCAGGCGAAGGCCGTGATCATCGCCACGGGCGGCATGGGGAGGATCTATAAGATTTCCTCTAACAGCTGGGACTGCACCGGAAGCGGCATCTCCCTCGCCTATCATGCAGGCGCAGAACTTATCGACATGGAGTTCGTGCAGTTTCACCCCACCGGCATGGTGTGGCCTCCGAGTGTGCGCGGACTGTTAATAACAGAAGGTGTTCGCGGCGAAGGCGGCGTGCTGCGAAACAACAAAGGACGTCGATTCATGTTCGATGACATCCCCGACAATTACAAAGCCCAAACTTCGATGGACGAAGAAGAAGGATGGCGATACACACAAGGCGATAAGTCCGCGAAGAGACCACCCGAGTTACTCACGCGCGATCACGTGGCGCGTTGCATTATGCGCGAAATCAAAGAAGGACGCGGCTCTCCACACGGTGGCGTATTCCTCGACATCGCTTGGATAAAAGAAAAACTTCCCAACGCTCCGGATCACATCAAGCGGAAGCTTCCGAGTATGTACCACCAGTTCAAAGAGCTCGCTGGCGTTGACATCACGAAAGAACCTATGGAAGTTGGTCCGACAACACATTACATCATGGGCGGCGTAAAAGTTGACGCTGACACGCAAATGACTTCCGCTCCTGGACTTTTCGCGGCAGGCGAGTGCGCCGCGGGACTACACGGTGCTAACCGTCTCGGAGGAAATTCACTTTCAGACCTATTGGTCTTCGGAAAGCGCGCGGGCGAATATGCCGCGAAGTATTCCAGGGAAAACGCTTCGGGAAAAATCAGTGAGCGTCAAGTTGAAGAAATCGCGAACTGGGCGCTCTCACCCTTCGAACGCGAAGCCGGCGGTGGACAAAACCCATTCGAGCTCCAGCATCACCTGCAGGATTTTATGCAAGCGTTGGTAGGTATTGTCCGCAATGGAAATGAATTAGAAGAAGCGAAAGAAAAAATTTCAGCGCTTCAGGAAAAAGCAAGCCATGTGGCGAGCGGCGGAAATCGCGGTTACAATCCCGGGTGGCACACAGCGATTGAACTCAAACATATGCTTACCGTTGCCGAAGCGATAGCGAAAGCCGCGAGTGAACGGAAGGAAAGTCGGGGTGGACATTTTAGAGAAGATTTTCCCGATAAAAGCGAAGAGTATGGAAAGGTGAATATTTCTATAAAAAAGAATAGTGATGGGAAGATGGTTGTCACTCAAATTCCGAAAGTGAAGGTGAGGGATGATTTGCAGCAGATTATTGAAGAGATGAAATAAGAAGTTGACAGTTGACGAGAGGCATCCCGATAGCTATCGGGAGACAATGCTTCGGCGGAAGTTCAATGATCTCCGTGTTGATTAAGGTGGAAATCCGCGTGTATTCAATCTGCGTTGATCTGCGAAATCTGCGGGAAAAGAAATTTAAATGCATGTCTCGCAGATGACCGCAGATAAATTCAGTCGCTTTCAACATGGGACGGCTCATGCATACACCGCATGTTGTCAACTGCCTCCCGATAGCTATCGGGATGGCAATTGTCAACTTCTAAACGACTAAGAAAGAATGAAGGTAACCTTCAAAATATGGCGATCGGATGCTAACGCGCTCCAGGATTATAACACGGAGATCACGGAAGGCATGGTTGTGCTGGATGCAGTGCACCAGATCCAGGCTGAGCAGGCGAATGACCTGGCGGTGCGCTGGAACTGCAAAGCCGGCAAGTGCGGATCGTGCTCGGCAGAAATCAACGGCCACCCGAAGCTGATGTGCATGACCCGCATGAGCGATATGCCCCAGGACAAGCCCGTGACGATTCACCCCATGAAAGCCTTCCCCGTTATCCGTGACCTTGTGACCGATGTGTCCGTGAACTACCGGATCAAAAAGACCATCAAAAAATTCAAGCCTCGGAAACCCGACGCTGCTGACGGCACCTGGCGGATGGCGCAAAGCGATATTGACCGCGTTCAGGAATTTAGAAAGTGCATTGAGTGTTTTCTATGTCAGGACGTTTGCCATGTGCTGCGCGAGCACCACCTGCACGAAAAATTCGGTGGTCCGAGGCACATGGTCTACACGGCTGCTTTAGAAATGCATCCATTAGACGTCGAAGACCGGCGAGAAGATTTGAAAGACCAGCACGGCATCGGCTACTGCAACATCACCAAGTGTTGCACCACCGTATGTCCGGAACACATCACGATCACAGACAACGCGATCATTCCCCTGAAGGAAAGAGTAGCGGACAAATTTTACGATCCAATCATGAAGCTGTTCCGCCTACTCACTGGAAAGAAATAAAAATTGCTTTGTGCCGCTTAGTGCCTTAGTGTCATAGTGGCAAAAATGATTATACCCAACCTATTTCTGCCACAAAGACACCAAGACACGAAGGATCACTACCGTGAACCGTGAACTGTCAACCGCGAACAACTAATGACTAATTACTAAATACTAACAACTCGCATCATGGCAACTACAACACAAACCTCGTTCAAACTCAAGCCTCTCTCCCGCGCTGCTATCCCTGCCGCATTGGAGAAAGCCGAACAATACCGCTTGCTCAATCAGCCTCATTTCGCGGAGAGCATCTGCCTGGATATTTTGGATATCGACAGCGGCAATCAGAAAGCCCTTGTGACTTTGTTGCTCGCGCTTACGGATCAGTTCGGGCAATCCTCTTCTCGTGTTGCCAAAGAGGCGCAGGACATTGCCAACAAACTCAAGGACAAATACGAACAACTCTACTACACGGGTATCATCCATGAACGCCAGGGCAATTCAGCGTTGGCTTCCGATCTTCCCGGGTCCGAGTTCGACGCCTACGAATGGTACCTCGAAGCGATGGAGTTTTATGAGAAAGCCGACGCCATCCATCCCGAAGGAAACAACGATCCCATACTCCGCTGGAATACCTGCGTGAGAACGATCGAGCAATACAGCTTAAAGCAGCGGCCGTTTGATAGTACGGTGTCGACGTTGGAATAATCTTTCGTCAGAAAAAAGTCACCTTTTGAAGGATTCATGGTAGCTCTAATCAACGGAGCAGAACGTACTTCGTGCAAACAAATGATGAAGTGCCATCGCTCCTATGACCACAAAAGAATTGCTATTTCTGATCGTTTGCCTCGATTCATCCGCCGGCACTGTTCATGCGCAACGCCAGCTGACCCTACAACATCGTTGGAAATCACAACGGACCAAGGTCATTAAGCTCGACCGTATATTTCAGATCCAGACCGCAGACACTGCTTACTTCTCCAATATTATTGGATTTACGGATTCAACCATTCTTATTCCAATTCGAACCCCAACAGGGAAGGACAGCGTCTACGTCCGCAGTTACCACTACCAGAAATATTCAAAGAACTCCCCAGGATTCGGAAAAGACACGACGATTGTAAACCGAACCGTCGTGCCCCTCTATCGTTCGGACACGCTGGTCATAGCATTCACAGAAATTCTTTGGCTCAAGAAAGACTGGTTTAATGACACCCGATGGCTTGAGCCCTTTGGGTGGGTTTTGGCTGGCTCAATATTAGGAGTAGCGATGCTCCCGGTGGCTGCTATCGATGAAGGCGCCGAGGGTGTGAGAAATTGGGCGTCGTTTGAAGCGGTGTTACTTGCCGTTGCCCTCCCACCAATTTTCATAGGAAGCCGGCGCACGAAATATGATTTGAAAAAGAAATGGAAACTGATGACAAGGTGATAGACTTTTTTTTGCAAAAGAAATTTCTGACTGTGCTCATTCAGCGCACTTTTATTTCTTAAACATCGGCAGCGGATTAAACGGATGTCTCAAAAAGTTCTTGAGCGTTTGCCTCACCAGGAATCCATGGAACCCGAGCAACGGAAACGCCTTTCTTAATTCCTGAATAATTTTCACTTCGACCTTGAAACGGATTAGTCCCAGAGACACATCAATCCAGTCGGCGCGGCGAAAGATCTCCACTGTCTTTTGATGGGCTCCACTGTACCTGGTCATCTTATGATGCATGTCGATCATGTGCGAAACTTCCTCCTGCCATTCAGGCTTTCCGATTCCCTTTAGGTATTCGCGTACCAGTTCAATCGAGGGCTTCAGATAGTCAAATGTATGGTGAGTCCAGATGCCGATGTCGTGAAAAGCAGCGGCGATCGCATACTTGATCGCATTCTCTCCCGTATCGTCTTGGGCACAGCAAAGGTGAAAGACGCGATAAACGTGGTTTCTGTATCGGTCGAAGTCGGTGCCTATTACGCCTTCATATTTTTCTAAAATCTCGTCAATGACTTGATGATGTTCTGCAATCATGTGCATACTCAAGATTGGCCAAATACCTCATAAAGATACGGCTGGACCGTCATCAGTCGACTGTCCACTTTTATTGCCCATCTCATTTCTTTCTTTATCTTAGTCAACACAACGGTAACCGTAGCGCAAAAGACCCAAACCCTCATGTCAAATCTATCCAAGTACAAAGACATTTATCTGTGGATGCTCGTGCCCATGGCATTCATGCAATTTGGAATCTTTAAAGATTATTGGGGCGACTTCACCGATAACGCCTGGTCCGTGCATGTGCACTACTGGACCGGAACGATCTGGTATGTTTATCTGATTATACAGCCCTACTTCATCACGCACGGACAACCAGAGAAACACAAAACCAATGGCATCATCGGCATGTTCCTCGCCGGCGGTGTTTGCCTGACGGCGTTTAGTATGATGAACCGCGATCTCGTGAATGCTCAACATTCCGTAGAGCACGCGGACCGCTTCGGGCCATTTCAACCTTGGTTTTTCATGGGCGTTGCTGCGGTAGAAATTGTAATGATGACGGCATTTGCGTTCGCGATCATCAAAAGTATTATTCATCGCAGGGAAATGGAGAACCATGCGTGGTGGCTGGTATCCACAGTGTTCATCATCATGATGCCTGCCCTTGGCCGTGGTGTTCAAAATGTTTATGTCGGCATGCACATTTCGGAATGGCCAAACATCGATATCATCTTGCCACTTTACATTGCAGAATTCCTCATCATCGGCATGTTGCTCGCCGGCGCATGGAAGTACGGAAAACTCAAACATCCGGCCACCTTCCTGGCCGCGAGTGTTAATCTTTTCAATTGTCTGTTGGAACCTATCGGTCGCTCGGAAGCGGTACAAGAATTTTTGACGTCGGTTATTAAGGGTTAGATCAATTGAGGTCACTCCAGTCACATGGCCAATAACCCTTGATAAACCCCATCTATGACTTTGGCCATCCGTTTCAGATCCAGCGTCTCAATCGTATCTTTGACTGAATGATAATTCTTATTTCGATAGAATGATGTATCGGTGATCATCAACGCATCAAAGTCAAATTTCCAGTAGTTCAGATGATCGGAGAAGTCGATGCCCGGCATCGATGTTGGCCCCATGTATTGGTTGGACCGAATGGTTTCGGCAGCCTTAAATGCCTCGCAGAATTTTTTTTGAAAATCCCCACCATTGGTTCGAGTCACCAATGCAATGTAGTCGCCCTTGCTTCCAAAGAGCCCGGGCGGCACGCCCTCCGGGTAAGACTGCGATCCAGGTTCATCACTAAAATACCCGATCATTTCGAGCGAAATCATGCCGTAAACCGAAACGTCTTCATCCGCCAGCGATTTCGCGTGAACGTAGCTCCCCATACTTTCAGTGCGAAAGTACGGCGGTTCTTCAAGTGAGAAAGCCACCAGGTCAATGCGATGCTTAAGAATTTTACCGCTTAGCATTCGTGCTAATTCAAGGAGACCCGTCACGCCACTCGCATTGTCGTCAGCGCCTTGCTGTCGTCCACACACATCATAGTGTGCGCCAATGACAATCCGGGAAGCATTATCCGGCCCAAACGATGCTACGATGTTCTTGTACACTTGTCCTTGAACTGAATACTCTTGCAAGACTACGGCTTTCGTATACAGGCCAAAGTTTTGGCGGATGTAATCAGCAGTATGATTGAGTTGTTCAACGTTGTCGTAGGTTCTAAATGACTTGGTTTGGGTTAGTGCGACCAAATGTGCTTTGATCTTGATGGTGTCCGCAAATGAATCATCGGCCGCCTCAACGGTCGGTATGGTTAAAGTAGGCGCGGCGTGTTCAGAGCTTTGCTTTGACACGCAAGATGGTGGAACAAGCAGGACTGTCGCGAATAGCCAGATTCTGATCATAGATTATTACACGTCAATGAATACAGTAAAGTATCAATAATTTGACAATTTTATCATGTGTGCTTGTGCGTTCTCTTTTTGCCAGGCCGGAATTAACAATCAGAATTCCATAAAGCTTGAAATAAAACGTAAATTGAATTCGTTGTCGTTGTAATTCTGTTGACTAAACACTAAACCTCGAATTATGAAAACGCTCATCCTCTTAGTCTGTCTCGTTGTTTCAACAACGTTATTCGCCCAGGAAGAAAAAACTGATTACACGATCTTCAATCCCAACAAAGTAAAAAAGGAATTCTTCATCACCACGAATTCTGGCGTATTGAATACACCCGTAGGTTTAAAGATCGGCTTTGTCGGGAATCCTGGATTATACCTGGGGGTTCGCCACGGTATCGGCGAAGTATATCACTCCGATTCAGACCTGACCACGACGAACACGAACTTGTTTTCATTCACGGTAGGCACAAATTTTCCATTGATCAAAAAGAATGACTTCAAACTCATCGGGCAAGTCGGTGCCGGTTATGGCGAATGGTGGGACTTCCGCTGGGAACGTTGGACCACCTCCGGAGCTGAATTCGAAGGCGGCCTGATGCTTCAAAAGAAAAACTTCCTGTTCAATATTTCTGGAAATGTTCTCGTTGGATCGAAAACTTATGCTACCGGCGATCTGTGCGTCGGCGTAGGATTTATTATGAACAACTGTGAATAAACCAATCCAATATGTAGGCGAGTAAGCTACGCGCGAACGTTGCTTGATGTTGCGCGATACAATTAACAGTTGACAATTGACAATGGGCAGTTGACAACACTAACTTGTAACATAACGGTGAATATTGTCTACTGCCATTTGTCAATTGTCGACTTCTTTCAAACCACATGAAAGCCAAATACCTTCTAGCCCTACCGGTCATTCTACTCATCATCTATTGGCTGGGTCCATCGCCAAGATTTGATAAACTCGACCGCAGGATGCCGACGTTGTCGGGAAACGCTGAACAATTAGAGAATTATGTTCGTGCTGTAGAACGCAGGCATACGATCAAACCTGATAATGAAGCTAGAATAGTCTGGTTTGACAGTGCAAAAAGAAAGACGCCCTACGCGATACTTTACCTTCATGGATTCAGGGCTAGTCAAATGGAAGGTTATCCGATTCATACGCGGATCGCTAAAGAATTCGGATGCAACCTATACCTCAACAGAATTCCCGAACACGGAATCGACACCACCGACGCGCTCATCGATTTTACCGCGGACAAGATTTGGGCAAACGCAAAAGAGTCCCTGGCCGTCGCGAAGGAAATTGGAGACAAGGTCATTATTATCAGTACTTCGACGGGTGGAACGGCAGCCATTTATTTGGCCAGCGTTTTCCCGAATGATATCTATGCATTGGTGAACATGTCGCCCAACATTGAAATCAATAACTCGACGGCTTTCCTTCTCAACAATCATTGGGGACTTCCCCTGGCGAGATTAGTCAACGGAAGTGACTACGTGAAATTTGAGGAAGACAGTGTCACGTCAAAATTCTGGACACCGGAGATCCGGCTGGAGTCGCTCGCTCACCTTGAAGAATTCGTCGAAGCAACGATGACGGAAGAGACATTTTCGAAAGTCAGCACGCCTGCGCTGACATTGTACTATTACAAAAATGAATCGGAACAAGACCCGGTGTTAAAGGTAGATGCCATGCTGAGAATGCATGAACAACTCTCTACACCTGATTCAATGAAAGTGGCCGCGGCCGTTCCCACCTCAGGCGCACATTGCATGGGATCTGAACTAACTTCGAAGGACATAGAAGCTGTTTACCATCACATTGAAAATTTTCTAACACAAACACTAGGCTTGAAGAAAGTCGCTCGATAAGCCCAGGGTGATATGTAGTCTTCTTTTTCGAAGTGCGTACTTCGTTGCGCCAGCCGATCGGTCGATGCTTTTCATTTGGATCGCAGTTGGCGCTAATTGATCGAAGGTTGAAGCATAACCGCCGGCGGTTCTGCATACACCTTAGATCGTATGAGTTGAGG
>Ga0315912_10001482_pt1 | contig 28507 bp, 35 predicted proteins | sample VfabasoilMG_FD_204469 | JGI IMG/M metagenome (GOLD analysis project Ga0315912, IMG submission 204469) | Garden soil microbial communities collected in Santa Monica, California, United States - V. faba soil | ecosystem: Environmental > Terrestrial > Soil > Garden | place: USA: California...
CTGGCTGAAGCGCCTCGGCATCGCGCTCATCGCCCTTCTCGTCTTCGTCCTCGTCGCCGGCAACACCTACCGCATCGTCGGCGAGCAGCTCACGCTCGAGGACGAGCCGCCCGGCAAGCTCGTCGATATCGGCACGCATCGACTGCACCTGCTCTGCGTCGGCGAGGGCTCGCCGACCGTCATGCTCAACTCGTCGGTCGCCGGCACCTACCGGCTCTGGGGCGCCGTGCTCGAAGGAATCGCTCCGCTGACGCGCATCTGCGTCTTCGATCGCAGCGGCCTCGGCTGGAGCGAGACCGGCCCGAACATGCCGCCGACTGTCGCGAGCTCCATGAGCGACCTGGAAGCGCTGCTCGCCGCCTCCGGTGAAAGGCCACCTTACATTCACGTCGGCTTTTCGCTCGGCGCCATCCTTTCATACATCTACACCGAAGCTCACCGCGACGAGGTAGTGGGCCTGCTCAGCATCGAGGGCTTCTCGCCGGAGATGCGCGCCATTCGTCCTCCCATCGCCGAACTACCGGACCTGCTCGCCGGGATCGCGCCGGCGGCCGAATGGCTTGGCCTGTCGCCACTCACGCAGTTGTCCGTCGACATCGCGAATTACGCCGCGGCGCCCGTCGAGTTCACCTGGGCGAACGTAGATCCCCTGCGACCGCAGTATTTTCTTTCGAAACGACGACTCAGCAACGTCGTCGGGGGCCTCGAAATGGATGAAGACCTGAGCAGGCAGGGCGGTCTCGGCGACCTGCCGTTCATCGTCATCCAGGGAGGGCTCACGGCGGAAACGACCTTCACCGACCCCGAGCTCATCCGGCGCTACAAGGAGCTTCAGGCCGTGTACCACCAGCGCTCGAGCCAGGGCGAGTTCGTCCTGATCCCCGGGGCAACTCACGGCTCCGTCATGCAGTTTCCCGACATCATCGTGGCCGCGATCACGCGTCTCGTGGAGCACGCGCGAGAAGGAGTTGGCGAATGAGCGAGTTCGAGATCCTCGACCTGATGACGAAAACCGAGGATCAGCGCTTCAACCTCATCCAGTGGTGGACCAGTGTCACCTTCGGTGTCATCGTCCTCTCGCACTTCGCGGGCCGCAAGCTCAACCTCTTTCTGGTGGTCCTCGTCGTTCTGCTCTACGTCGGGTTCACCTTGTTCGTCGGGGATCTCTTCTTCGGCAACGTTTCGCAGGCTGCGCTCCATCGGCAGGATCTCGCCGCAATGCAGGCGCTCGGAATGCCGCTTTCCGAAGTCAGTCGCCAGATCGTTGGGGAGCAGCCCCAGGTATTACGCGGCATCGGCTTCTACTTCGCCGTCGTGGGCGCATTCATTGGCAGCATCAGCTACCTCATCTATGCCTTCGTCCGCCTGGGCCGCGACGGGGAGTGACAGGACGCCCGGCACTCAGGGAAGCGCCCAGGTGACTGACAACTGACGAATTCGGGAAGAAAACCGGGACTGAGGGGTACTAAAGGTCAGCCAGATCCACCGACAGGAGACCGCCCATGTCCGCCATTCGACTGCTTTTCGCCGCTGCAGCCCTGACCTTCTGCCTCCCGCTCTCGGCCGCAACCCGCATCTATGACGTGGACCCCGCCTATCGCCAAGAGGTCTACACCGTCCTCACCCGGCTGCTGGAAATCCCCGGCGACGCGACGCGCTCGGGCAGGGTTGAGATCCTTCCAAACGGCCAGCTGGTCGTCGATACCGCCACGGATGAGCGCCAGGACGAGGTCGCGACGATTCTCGAGTCCATCGCCAGGAACCGGCCGGCGGAGACGCCGACCGTCACCCTGCGCTACTGGCTTCTCGGCACGGACCCGAACCCCGCTGTTGGCACCACGCCGCCGCCGATCCTCGCGGGTGTGCTGAGGGAGCTCGCCGACGTGCACGGCCCACAGACGTTTCGCGTGATGAGTGCCGCCACGGTCGCGGGACGCGCCGGAGTGAATACCTACTTCGAGAGCGCGCCGTGGATCATCACGCAAACGGGGCATGTGAGTGGAGAGCGACTCAATGCCGTGGTATACCTCGAGCATGACTGGGCGCGCGTTCTGGCGACGGACGACGTCGAGCAGGCGCCGGCAAACCTGGCCAAGCGCCAGCTCAGGGTCGAAGTCTCGTTTACCCCGGGCCAGTTCCTCGTACTCGGCTCCGGGATGACGCCGGGCACAGCAAACGACGCCGTATCCGCGATCGTCGTCCAGTGGCCCGAGGCCGAATGACCGGGGCAGATGAGGAGCGATGGAACGCCTGGTACGAACAGCTCGAGAAGCCGCTATACAACGTCGTTTATCGCTGGCTGTGGGATGCAGCCGAGAGCCAGGACGTCGTGCAGGACGCGTTCCTGCGCTGCTGGCGCATCCGGCACCGCATCGAAGCCGCGACATTCAAGGCACTGGTGTTCCGCACGGCACTGCGCATCGCGAGCAATCGTCTGCGCCGGCGGCGGCTCTGGCGGTTCGTGCCACTGCCGGATCCCGACGCGAGCGACTCTGTCGCCGAGCTGCGCGACCCCAATTCCGAAGTGCCCGACGAGCTGGCGCACCGCGCGCTCCGCTCGGCGCTCGAGGAACTGCCGACGTCGCTGCGTCGGGTGCTGCTACTCTGCGAACTCGGCGGCTTGAGCTACGGCGAGATCGCGGCAACCATGAAGATCCGCGAAGGCACCGTGGGCTCGCGCCGCAGCCGCGCCATCGCGGAGCTGCGCCGCAGGCTCGCTGCGCGCGGAGTGGAGTGGCATGAAGACTGAACGCAACGAGCTCTTTCGCGAATTGACGCCGCCCGAAGGCGGCGCGGCACGGATGCGCGCCCGTCTCGCGGCTGAGGTAAGCAACGCGGCGAAGCCGCGTGCGAGCAACATGTCGCAGACACGGCCGCACTATCCGTCGCGCAGGCCTGCGGCGAGCTGGCTCATCGCCGCGGCAGGGGTCGCGACCATGGTGCTGATCGCGGTCCTGACGGCTCTCGCCGTTCGCCCTGGCCCGGCGACAGAGAGAGGTGCGCCGCCGGGCGGCGAGCTCTATGCAGCTGCCGACTTCGACCGCCTGCTCGGACGCCCCTCGACGCCGTTCGAGCTCAGCGTCTCGCGCGGCGACGAGCGTCTCGAGCTCACCGAAATCCCGACGCGCGATCCGCAGGTGCGGATCGTGCGCATCGAGGAAAGCTCAGTTAACTGATTCCGCGTCAGCCAACCGGCGCCGCGCGATAGCGCGTGTAACCGGCATAGGCGAGATAGAGACCCGCGGCAATCGCGATCCAGGTGCCGAAGCCCATCGAAACAGCTTCGCTGATCGCGTCCTGGATCCCCTCCTGCATCTCGCGCGCGAACTGCTCGGCTTCCTCACCGCCGAACTCCCCGGCGGCATCGGTGCCCTCCGACAGTGCCGCGCTGATCTTAATCTTGGCGATGATGTACGTCAGGATCATCCAGACGATCGGCGCGAAATATGCCAACCAGAGCTGACGGATGCCGACGAAGTGCGGCAGCAGCGGCGCGAGCCAGGCTACGAAGGCGATGATGCCGTAGATTCCGGCGCCGGGCGTGTTTCCGGTGCCGAGCGATTCGAATGCTCTGTCGGGATCGTTGAGCGCCCCCATGATCTGGTAGAACGTGAAGCCGTCACTCGTGAAGACAGTGACATTGATCGTGGCAAAGACCCACCAGCCGAAGAAGATCGCGACGAGAGCGACGAGCGTGGGGATGCCGATCAGTCCGGTGTATTTCTGCACGACCGGCATCGCCTTCGCCATCATCGGGCCGCCTTTGGCCTGGAGCTCCGCGGCAAGCTTCTTCGTCGTCTCGCTCGCCTTCGCGGCCATCTGCGCCGCCTGCTCGCGCGCCGCCGCCGCGGGATCGATGCCGCGTACCGCGACGACCGTGCCCGCGTCGTCGAAATCCACTTCGACCTGCATGTTGACCTTCGGAGCGATGTCCGACTTCCACATGCCTTCGAGCCGGAACGTATATTGATTGCCCTCGACGCTCATGAGCCCTTCCCCATGCGTCGTGTCGCGCAGCACGCGACCTTTAGCCGTTCTCATTAATTAACCCTCGAGTGTTGATTGTTGTTGAGAGGGACGGCCTGATCCTACCAGAAACGAGAGCGATACCCTGCTTTGTGCAATACTAGTTTTCTCAAGGCACCTACGATCAAAAGAGGCCACCCGTGATTCACCGAATTGCGCCCGCACTGCTCGCTACCGCCGTCGCTCTCGCTACCTCTCCGCTCGCTGCCCAGCCGGGTGGTCGCGGCGCGGCACCGCCCTGCGTCGCCGCCGAAGGCTACATCTGCGGCCAGCAGGGGCCCGAGGATCTCGTTGCCATGGGCGACGACTGGGCCGTTGCCTCGGCCTTCGCCGGCACGGGCGGCGTCACGCTGATCCGCACGCGCGATCGCATGAGCTACACCGCGTATCCGGCCGATGGCGCACGCGAAGCACACGACTCAGCGGCCTATCCCGGTTGTCCGGGCGCACCGCGCGGCGCGTTCACGACGCACGGCGTCTACGTCGCGCCTGGCGACGGCCCGATGCACCGGCTGTTTGTCGTCGGCCATGGCGCGCGTGAATCGATCGAGGTCTTCACCGTCGATACGCGCGCCGCGACGCCGGCCATCACCTGGATCGGCTGTGTCATCGCGCCCGATCCGATCGGCCTCAACTCCGTTCGCGGCCTGCCCGATGGCGGCTTCATCACGACGAACTTCAACCCGCGCGGCGCTTCGTTTCAGCAGCTCACCGCAGGCGAACGCAACGGCGAGATCTGGGAGTGGCATTCGTCCAGCGGCTGGGTGAAAGTGCCGGGCAGCGAGGCCTCGGGCGCCAACGGCGTCGAGCTCTCGGACGACGGCGAGACGATCTACGTCGCGGCCTGGGGCAGCCAGTCGTTCTTCACGCTGTCGCGCGGCGCGAACCCGCCCGAGCGCAAGGAGATCCCGCTGGGCTTCCGCATCGACAACATCCACTGGGCGCGTGATGGCCGCCTGCTCGGTGCCGGCCAGGTCAACCAGGACTGGCAGGTTGTGCTGATCGACCCGGAAACGCTCGAGGTCGAGCAGGTCTACGCGCGACCGGCCGATGCGGGATTCGGCGGCGGCACGGTTGCGCTCGAAGTCGGCGACGAACTTTGGATCGGCTCCTACAACGGCGACCGCATCGCGATCGTTGAGGCGCCCTGAGCCGCTGACAGGCTCGCGAATGCCTCAGTATCGCCGAGGACCCTTAGTGCCTTAGAGGCACAAAGGCTTCGGTGATCTTGTAGGCCATCCCTTCGGCCTGCTCGCGCGCGGCCTCTGTCGGTGGCGTCGGCATCCTGACGGGCATCTGGCCGCCGACTCTCGTGCCGTCCGCGCGCGTCAGATAGCGACGCACCGCATCGTCGCCCCCGATCGGCAGTATCTCGCTGACGCTGAATCCGAGCTCCTCGATGAATTTTCGCTCCTCCCGGAACGGGAAGCCGAACTGCCAGGGCTCATCTCGCGTCAGGTGCAAAAAACGTTCGACGAATGCGCGCGCCTGTGGCGGGACGACCTTGAGGTCGATCCGGCGAATCATGTCGAGCATGAAGCTCGAGACGAAATCGAAGACGACGCTCGACTGCGGCGGATGCGTCGCGAGGAGTTGGAGCGTCTGTCGCAGCGCTGACTCCTCGAGATACATCGTCACGCCTTCCATGATGACGAAGCTGCGCTGCGAGAAATCGTAGCCATGCCGCCGCAGCGCTGAGCCCAGGTCTTCTGCCGCGAAATCCACAGCGACGTAACGAAGATTCGACGGCGGCGCGCCGACGGCCACGGCGACGCGCTCGCGCTTCCACGCCTGCGTGGCGGGCTGATCCACCTCGAAAACACGAAGCTCGCGGAGCAACGACTCGCAACGATAGGCATGCGAGTCGAAGCCTGCGCCGAGGATGAGGATCTGCTTCGCCCCGGCGGCGACGGCGCGCTCGAGCGCCTCGTCGACGAAGCGCGCGCGCACGGTCATTGCGCAGACGATGCCCGCGATTTCGAAGTCCTGCATTGCCTCGTCGTAATTGCCGGCGAGCGCGTGCATGATCGGCAGATCCAGATCGTAGCGGGCCGTGTCGCCGAGCAGGCGCTCGGCGAGGTAGTCGGGGTTGCGCGCCGCGGCATCAGGCTCGCGGGCACCGAGGGCGCGCCCCGCCGCGACGTAGGCTGCGGTTCGCGAAATTCGCGATTGAGTCACGTCAATAGACCTCGATCATGCAGCTTTCGGTCGGCTTCACGCCACGTTTCATGTCGCGCGGCGTCCAGTCGGCGGGATTGGGGCCGACCACACCGGGTTCGACGGTGGCGTAACCCTCGAGCAGGCCGAGCATGGCCAGCCGACGGAAGACGCTGTACTGCATCCCTATCAGTCCGCAGAGATAAAGCACGGTGCGCTCGCCCGCCAGCAGCGGCCCGACGCGGTCGAGCTCGCGCTCGAACAGCGTGTCGACGTAGATGCCGGGCGTGCCTTCCGGACCTGGCTCGCGGCTGATCGCCTGTCGATAGTGGAAATTCGAATAGCGGCTTGCAAGATCGAGAAAGAGCTCGTGATAGATCAGGTCCGTTGTGTAGGGCGAGCCCATGAAGAGCCAGATCTCGCAACCGGCGTTGCCTGCCGAGCCGCGCAGCAATTCAAGCACCATGCCGCGGAACGGCGCGATGCCGGTGCCGGTGGCAACGAAGACGTGATGATGTCGCTCGGGATGCGTCGGCAGCAGGAAGCGCTTGCCGATCGGACCGGTGACGCGGACTTCCTCGCCGACCTCGAGATCGCAGAGATAGTTGCTGCAGACACCCATGAAGAGTCCGCGGCGTCGCGCCGCCCCGTTCTCGGGCGGCCAGTGCTCGTCAACGACGCGCTTGACCGGCGTGCAGACGACGTTGCCCTGCCCGTCCTCGCCGGCTTCGGGGCTCGCGATCGAATAGAGACGAACTTTGTGGGCCTTGCCCTGCTCGTCCGTACCTGGCGTCAATACGCCGAAAGCCTGGCCGGCGTGGAAAGCGCCGGCCAGGCGCGTTCCGGAGACGTCGAGCGCGATGTTACGGATCCAGGCGTTGGACTTGCCGTAGGTGCAGCGCTCATTGCCGACCACACGCGCGAGCACCGGGTCCTGCGCTGTGGCGAGTTTGATCTCGACCTCGGGCAGCTCGACATGCTCGTGCTCACGCACGATTGCGGCGGGTCAGCTTCGTTCCAATGGCGGGCTCAGTTCGCGGCCGGCGCGGGAGCCGCACCGCCGGCCGGCGCCGGGCCGCCGGCCCTTGCGCCCGGCGCGGCACCCGGAGCAGCGCCCGGGCCGCCCTGGCGGGCGCGTCCTGCATCGAGCTCCGCGTTCGTCACTTCGCCGTCGGTGTTCGTATCCCAGGCATCGAAGTTCTGGCCGAGCTGCGTGCCCGCGGCGGCGGCCTCTGCCTTCATGATCTTGCCGTCCTTGTTGGTGTCGTTGCGCTCGAAGATGACTTCGTTCGCCGGCATGCCGCCTGCAGCGCCGGCTGCGCCACCTGGAGCACCACCTGCGCCCGCGGGGGGTGCGGCGCCGCCAGCCGGCGGGCCGCCCGCAGGCGCCTGCGCCAGGGCCGCGGACGAAATCAGAACCGAAGCAACGACCAGAATCGAAGTTCTCATTCTCATCAACCTCAAGAAAATGTTGAGACCCAGTTTCCCCGATTGCGTGATTCTAGCGAGCGCCGACGATCTGCACCGGAATACCGGCGGGATCGCGAACGTAAAAGCCGTAGTCGAGATTCTGCTGCGCCTCGAGCCCCTGCGCCGCAAGCGCCGCGGTGACCTGCTGCTGGTCGAAGCCGCGGATCGCGATTGCGTAGTGATCGACGATACCGGTCGGCGGCTTCTCGTGCAGCGAGACGATGATGCGCCCGCCCATCGGGCCCATGCGCACGATCTTGTTGGGCTCGTCCTGGCCGAGGATCGTGAGCCCGAAGATGTTCTGATAGAACGCGATCGACGGCGCGAGGCTTTCGACCTGCACGCTGATGTGGTCGATCATGACGGACTCGAAGGGCGTCTGCTGGGCGTGGGCGTTGGTTGCCGCACCCGCGGCCGCGAGCGCCGTGAGCCCGGTGACCAGGCCGCGACGCGAGATGCGCCCCTGCTCGAACTCGTCAACGAGCCTGCTGACTTCGGATTCCATGCTGCCCCCTGCGAGCCCGGCGACTTGTCAGTGTCTGTCGAAACGGAGAACGCGGCCGAACCTGTTGAACTCGGCAACGAAAATGTCGCCGTCGGCGTTGGTCGCGACCCCGTGTGCGGCAAGCACGAGCCCGTTCTGCCACTGCTCCGGCGGCACGGTATTCGTCCCGATGCCCTCGCCCATGTTGGTGCCGACGTGCGCGACGACCTGCCCCGCCTTGTCGAGAACCGTCACGCGGCCGTTGAGCTCGCCGACGATGACGTTGTCGCCGTCGATCGTGAGCGCGGCAGGCAGCAGCAACTGATCGTTGACGACTCCGAGGAATTCACCGTCGAGGGCGAGATGCACCACGCGATTGTTGAGCCGGTCGGTCGCGATGATGCGCAAGGGATCGAAGCGCGTGTCGATCGCGATCTTGTGCAGGATGTTGAAGCCGTAGGGTTCCGCCTTGCCGCCGAAAGTCTCGAGGTACTTGCCCGTGCGGTCGAAGCGATGGACGTAGTCGCTCGAATAACCGTCGGTGACGTAGAGATCCCCGTTCGGCGCGACGTCCATGCCAGAGAGCAGCACGCCGAGCTCGGTCGAGAAACGGTTCTCGGTCCAGTACTCGCGCGGGATCGCATCGCGCGAAATATTGAGCACGATCTCGCCATCGAGCGTCATCTTGACGAACTTCTGCCCGCGCAGGCTCACGCCGTAGATGTGCTCGCCGTCGCCGACGTCGCGGATCACGAAGCCGTGCAGGTCGGCAGGCGCGTTCTCGAGGCTGCGAAGGTAGCGGCCGTCGTCCGAGAAAACCTGCACGCCCATGCCTGCCGTCTCGATGCTGACGTAGATTTCGCCCGCGCGACTCACGGCGATGTCGCCGTGCATGCCGCCCAGCGACTCGCGCCCGGCGGGCACGGTGAGCCAGTCGGCGACGGGTTCGTAAGTCTGAGCGGCCGCCGCCTGCGCAAGCGCGCACAGCAACGCGCCAGCGAAAGCGACGATCCGAACTTTCAGCATCTGGGCGATTCGGTCAGTGCCAGCGGAATCCCGCGAAGCGACCAACGCGATCAGTTGCCGCCCGCTCCGCCCGGTCGCGCACCACCGGGAGCCCCGCCGCCCGGAGCTGCACCCGGCGCGCCCCCACCACCCGGCGGGCCGCCGCGACCGCGACCACGTCCACCACCGCCACCGCCGAAACCACCATACGGCGTCGGATTGACGATAAGGCGATCGAAGAAGAGATCGATCGAGTGGGCCATCAGTTCGACCGCGTCGAGCGCAGCACCGTCGAAGGCATGGTTGGCGCCCTGGATCAGCGTCAGCGCGCTTGGCACGCCCGCGGCCAGCAGCTTCGTATGGAAGTCGATGCTGGACGACGGCAGCACCGTCGTATCCGCAGTGCCGTGGATGAAGATCGTCGGTGCGAAGTTCGGGCCGATGTAGGTCGTCGGCGAGGCCGCCGCGATCGCTTCGGGCGTCGCCTGACCTTCGGGCCAGAGGCGCGACGCAGTCTGCGCGCTCGCGAGCGGATAGACGCCGATGCTGCCATTAACATCCGAGCTCACGCCGGTGGTGCCAATGTCGCCCTCGAACTCAGGATTGCCGTTCGTGCCTGCGGCCATGAGCGAGAGCATGCCGCCGGCCGAGTAGCCAGCGACAACGATGCGATTTGCATCGATGCCGATGCGTTCAGCGTTCGCGCGGGTCCAGCGGATCGCCGCCTTCGTGTCGTGAATCTGGGCGGGCCAGGAGCCCTGAGTCTGCAGGCGGTAATTCGCCGAGATGCTCGTGTAACCGCGATTACCGAGCGCCTTCGCATCGTTGATGATGTAGCCAGCGTTCTTGTTGCCGCTGAAGAAACCGCCGCCGAAAAGGTGAATGATGCCGAGCCGCTTCGAAGTGACGCCTTCGGGCGGTCGATAAACGTCGAGCGTGAGATCCATCATGTTGCCGTCGGCCATGTTGCTGGCCCTGCCGAACACGATGTCGCGCTCCGCGCGCAGATTGCCGATATCGGGTGGAGTCTGTCCGGGAGGCTGGGCTCTGGCCGTCAGGGCCGCGAGTGCTGGTACGGCGGCGAGCGCGCCAGAAGCTTTGACGAATCCGCGTCGGCTGATGCGTGCCATTTCTTTTCCCCCGTTGGTGGCAACTAAAGAAATAATAATGGATCTGATCTTCAGATACCCGGCCGAATCGGGCAGGATGCGCCCGAGCTAGCCAAAGAATCTTGAAGGGAGATTGCGATGAGGTTTAAGCCTAAGGCGTTGATCGGCGGACTGTTCGTGCTGCTGGCGGGCCTGACAGGCGGCGCTTTCGCCCAAGACACGATCGATATGCGGGGCAAGACCGTGCTCATCACGGGGTCGACGAGCGGGCTCGGCGCCGAGGTTGCAGGGCGGCTCGGCGCGATGGGCGCCACGGTCATCGTGCACGGCCGCAGCGCGGAGCGCGGACAGGAAGTCGTCGACGCGATCAATGCAGCCGGGCCCGGCCGCGCAATTTTCTACCAAGCGGACCTGGGCTCGCTCGCAGAAGTGAAGGCCCTCGCCGACCGCGTGAAGGACGAGCAGAGCGGTCTGCACCTGCTCATCAACAACGCCGGCATTCTCGGCGCGAACAACGACCCGCGACAGACGAGCGCAGACGGCCACGAGCTCGTCTTCGCCGTCAATTACCTCTCACACTTCCTGCTGACGCGCGAGCTGCTGCCGCTGCTCGAGTCGAGCGCGCCCGCACGCATCGTCAACGTCGCGTCAATCGGCCAGCGCCCGCTGAATTTCGACGACATCATGATGGAGTCGGGCTTCAACACGACGAGCGCCTACTCGCAATCGAAGCTCGCGCAGATCATGTTCACGATCACGCTGTCCGAGCAGCTCGACGCCTCGAAGATCATCGTCAACAGCCTGCATCCGGCGACCTTCATGGACACGCCGATGGTGACGTCGACCGGGGGCCGGCCGATGGCGTCGGTCGAGGATGGCGCGGATGCGGTGATGCAGCTTGCCGTCGGCACGTCGGTCGCGGGGCGTACGGGACTCTATTTCAATCAGCTCAATGAGGGCCGGCCGAACGCACAGGCGTACGACGCGGCGGCGAGACAGCGGCTCTGGGATCTGAGCGTGGAGCTGACCAAGGGTTTCTAGCCCGCCTCTGCTGATGCCAATCAGTCGGGCCTCTAGGCGTCGGCACTACTCACGGGGTCGCCGCGCAGCCTCTAGTCGCCCCTCCGTCTCGAAATACCTAAACATACCTGCCACGCCCCGCTCCGACACGAGATCATGGACCTCGAGCCAGGTATCCAGCGTGTCGTCCAGCTCTCTCCGAAGCAGCACCTGCTCCGACGTAGGACTCTGCTGCAGGGACCGCAGTGCTTCACCAGCCTGCGGATGACCCGACAAGGCCAAGCCGAATATCGCGTAAATACTCAGCTGGCGGTCGTACTGAGCGTTCGACTCGAAGTATGAAGTCACCCCGCGAATGTTCCGTCGGCGCCAAATGCTGTCATCGAGGCTCTCGATCAGGTAATCCAATGCTTGTGCATTACCCGTCCGGCTGACCAGGTACCCCAGGGATCTCATCGCTTCCCGACGCGTGGATTGTTGGAATGGCGAAACGTGAGTTGAACCGATATACGGTCTCTCCATTAATTCGATCAATTCGTCGGCTACCGTGTCATCGCCAACGATGCCAAGCGTGCCTGCCGCCATTGGCCAAATATCCTCATCGCCCTCCGAGTTGAGTATCGCAAGAAGTTCCGGCACATCAGCCGAGTCATACCTGTTGGCTATTTCAACGTACGACCCGGGGAACGAGACTCGAAAGTCCTCGCGAAAAGTGAGCGGCGGAGCCTCCTGCGAGAATGACCCCCGCGCCATGATCACGAGCGATAGGACTGTTATTCCGAAACGCGATTTCATAGAAAAAGAGTTTTGGTCGGCGTTGTGATTAACGCGCCGGCGGCGGCCAGACCATCAGGCCTTCCGCGTCGAGCAGCCCCATAGCGCGCAGCTTCTCGACAGTCTCGGCACCCGCTCGCTCCGGCTGAGAGCCGTTGAGGTTCGCCGCCGGCTGGATATTCATCGACTCGAACACGCCATTGGCAATGTCGATCATGTCGGTGAAACGCAAGTTCGACTTCATCGGCCCGTCATTGACCCGGATCGCGCGCGGCCAGATCTCCGGCGTCCCGCGCAGGTTCTTCCAGCCGAGCACAGTCACGCGGTCACCGACATTGAACTCCTCGCGAGCGAAGCCATAGGCAATCATGATCTGAACCGGGTGGCTGGCGAGACGCCAATGCTGGCCTGCCGGAATGTCCCCACCCGTCGTCTCGATGGCGATGCTGATGTGCGGATTGGTCCAGTTAATGTCGACGATCGTGCCTTCCACGCGCATCGTCTCCGACCCGAAGGCGCCAAATTCGGCCTGCGAGTCGTGGTGGGCGTCGGTCGCGGCCGCGACGAGCGCCAATACAGCCGCGGTCAGCGCCAGCACCGCGGACTTTTGGATCGAGCGACTGCTTTTCATCTTCGGCTCCTATTCCCAGACGAGGCAGCGTGCATTGCAACGCATCTCGGACTGGCTGCCTTCGGGCACCTCGGCCGTGACTTTCCAGAACCCCGTGAAGTCGTCGACGGCGACCCGGCAGATGCCCCGATCCTCCGGGCTCCGGATGCCGCTGATTTCGACCTTCGTCAGAAAACAGACAGAGTTGTCGGCGTCGGACAGGAGCCGGTCGTCGGGGCCGGACTGACGCTCGCCGCTGACCCAGCTGTCCTCGGGCGGCTCGACCGTGTAACTCAGGCTCGCTGCCCCACCAGGCCGATCGATCCCGACCGTGACGTCGCCGTCCACGGCATCCTCGATCGCAGATTCGTCGCGCTCGACGACCTCCTCGATCGCGAACGCCAGGACGCAAACAACTGCTGCAACAGCGGCGCTGACGATGACCTGCTTCATTCGGGTCCCTGCCGTGCTCAGGGCTCGCGCTCGACATGCGCTTCGAGCCGTCTGCCCGATTCTACTCTGAAGGCCCATCGGTGCACGCGCGGCCACTAGCCCGGTAGAATGACCTCCGCCTCGATCGGGGCGGGGGGACTCTGGCATGAACATCAATAGCAGACGGACGATCCGGGCACTCGTCGCGATGGCGGCGATACAGCTTCTGCCGCTGGATGCCGCGAACGCGCAGCAAATCGACTCGAGCTGCGTCCCGCTGAAACAGCAATACCCCGATCTCGGCACATCGCAGAGCATCTCCGCGCGCCGCGAGTTCACGACCGTCTGGGGCTCCTTCGTACTTCCGGGCGGCCCCTGCGGCTACGAATCGGCCGAAGCGCACTACAACGCCCTGCTCGCGGACGTCCGCAGCCGCGGCGGCCCCACCCGGCACACAGTGACGACGCTGCCGGACTGGTCCGGCCACTGGGGCACCGACAACAGCACCGGCGAGGTCGCCATCGTCGGCCTCAATTCCTCGACCGAAGGCATGGCCGCGCGACTCACTCCCGACGCGCGCACGCAATTCGAATTCGACGCACGGATGTGGCGCGAGAACCATGCGATCGACCCGCTCTCCTTCTGCCTCCCGCCGAATTTCCCGCGCTGGTTCAGCGAGTACGGCTACCGCGAGCAGTTCCTCACGCCCGGAAAGACGCTGCTCGGCAGCGAGATGGTCAACGAGTTCCGGCGCATCTTCACCGACGGCCGCCCGCACCCGTCCGAGGAGTGGCTCACCAACGAGTGGCTCGGCTACTCGATCGGTTTCTGGGACGGCGACGTGCTCGTCATCTGGACCAAGGGCCTCAAGGAAGGGATCCTGCAGCGCAACATGCCGCGACAGACGAACCAGATGGAAGTCATCGAGCGCTGGCGCAAGGTCAACCCCGTCGCCGCGGGCGTCGAGATCCAGCCGAACACGCTCGGCGCCGCGTTCATCCCGGAAGAGCGGATCGAAATCGAGGTCACGATGTACGACCCGAATTTCCTCGAGCCCTGGCACACCGTCGTCGCCTACTACAAGGAAGACGACCGCTCGGCCGAGCAGAAGGAAATCGTCTGGCCGCACCAATGGGACTGCGTCGAGGGCTCGCAGTGGTTCATTACCGACGACGGCGTCGTCAGCCAGTACGCGCCGGGCGAGAAGCCTGAGATCACGAACCCGGATTTCTGGTTCAACGAAAACTACGTTCACCAGTGAGGCCGCGTATATGAGAACGATCTCGCCGCCGATTGCCCGTCGTCGCCTGACGCTCAACGTGCTCGCCACGCTCGCCACGGCTGCTGCTGTCGGCTTCGCCGTCGTCCCGGCGCGCGCCCATCACTCCGGCGCGATGTTCGAGGATTTCCGAACGCTGGACCTCACGGGCACCGTCGTCCGCTTCGAGTACGTGAATCCGCACTCCTGGCTCTACGTCAACGTCGAGAACGAGGACGGCACGGTGACCGAATGGAGCTTCGAGCTCGACTCACCCACGCGGCTGCGCCGCATCGGCGTCTCCCCGAATCACTGGCAGGAAGGCGACCGCGTCATCGTCCGTACGCGACCGCTCAAGGATGGACGGCCCGCCGGCTTTCTCGTCGGCGCCGTCTCGGATCAGGGCAAGACGTTCGGCCAGGCGAACGGGCTGACGCTCGGGGAATAACGCCTCAGCGTCCCCAACGCCCGCGGCGATTCACGATCATCAGGAAGCCGCCGACCATGCCGCCCAAGTGCGCGAAGTGCGCGACGCCGGGCGCCGTGCCCGTAACGCCGAGAAAGAGCTCGACCGCACCGTAGATCAGGACGAATGCCCAAGCCTGTATCGGAATGGGCAGGAAGATCAGCATGACCTCACGCCGCGGAAAATACATCGCATAGGCGAGCAGCAGGCCGAACAAGCCGCCTGAGGCGCCAACGGTCGGATAGGGCGGACCGCCCGTTACCGCCGCAACGATAAGTTGAGCGAGGGCCGCGGTAACGATACAGACCAGGAAGTAGGAGGCATACCAGCGCGAGCCGAAGAGCCTCTCAATCTCGCTCCCGAACATGAAGACGCCGAACATGTTGAAGAACAGGTGCGACATGCCGCTGTGCAGGAAACCGTAGGTAATCAGCTGCCACGGCATGAAACCGACGATCTCCCCTTCCATGCCGAGCGGCCAGAGCGCGAACCAATAGAAGGGGTAAGTGCCGGACCCGAGGAGCTGCATCGCCAGATAAACGACGACGTTGGCGAGAATCAGCGCCTGGGTGACGGGTGGAATATTGATGTTCACGCTAGGGCCGCACTGTAATGGGCCGTCCGGGCCGGTTCAAATGCCCGCGGACCGGCGGAGAAGCATGCAGCCTCGCCTGTTTACCAGATAGCCGCGTCCCGCGTTCTGACCATCGAGTTCTGCTGACGAGGGAGTAGCGCAATGCACGATATCTTCCCGGTCCTGATTTTGCTCGTGGTTTTCGGGTTCGTGGCCTTCATGTTGTGGCAACGGCACCAGGACCGCCTCCAGAAACGGCGCCTCCGGGCTGAGGCGCAGGCGCGAATACTGGATCGGATTGGCCCGGGCGAAGCGCTGACGGCTTTCCTGCAATCCGAGGAAGGGCGCACACTGCTCAAGAGTCATGAATCCTTCGACGACCCGGAGATTCCCAGCCATCGCCGCTACGATGGTATCCGGATGTCGATCATCGGCCTCCTGACCGCCGGCGTGATATGCATGGGCATAGCGCTCGGATTTCTCGTCGTGTCTCACGCGATCGTCGAAGAGGCTTTCATAGTCCCTGCAGCCATCGTCGGCGGCGTCGGCGTCGGCTGCATACTCGCTGCGGTGATTCACTATGTGCTCGGCAAGGCTTGGGGAATGCTCGGTTCCGGCGCTGACCGGGATCGTTCCCGCTCGCGACCGTCCTGATATCAGCCGCACCGCGCCATTGGACGGAGCGGCTTTCCGCGCGTTCTACGAGCGCAGCGCCCCGGCGCTGCGCTCGTACTTGCGTTATTCCTGTCGTAACGGGGCGCTGGCCGACGACCTCATGCAGGAAACTTACCTGCGCCTGCTGCGGATCGAATTGCCGGCGCTCAATGAGGCGGCGCTCAAGAGCTACCTCTACAAGACGGCGCGCTCGGTCATGCTCGACTACTTCCGGCGGAACCGGCGTGAGACCCAGGGTCCGGACGACGACTGGCTCGATCAGGTCCCGGCGGCGGAACCCCCCGCGGAGCCAGCATTCGAGCTGATGCCGGTCCTCGACCGACTCAAGCCGCGCGACCGCCAGCTGCTTTGGCTCGCCTACGTCGAGGGCTTCAGCCATCGCGAGATCGCGGCGGTCACGGACATCAATGAGAAAAGTGTGCGCGTGCTGCTGCTCCGCGCCCGCGAGCGTATGATGGAAATTCTGCAGGGCCAGGGAATCGGGCCCGAGGAGGCGCTGTGACGGACCAGGCCGTGGAGCTCGAGAACGACACCATCGCGGTCTTCATGAACCGCACTGCTTCCGCGTTCGGGCGCGACGAACCCGCGCCGGATCCGACGCTGATCCTGATCAAGGCGGAGCTCGCCGAGCGCGAGCTTCGCGAGCGGCGGGTCGCGCGTCACAAGCTCGTCGGGATCGGCTTGAGCTGCGTCGCCGTCATGACCTCAGTCTGGATTGCGATCCGCTTCGCCGGACCGATGCTGGTGGGTCTCGACTCGGTGCTCACCCTCGCGGGAGCCTCACTGCTCGTGGTGCCTCTCGTCGTCTGGTATTTCGGCCTCCGGCCGCTTGCCCGTGCGCTCTGAGTTGATCAAGCTGCACGCCTCGCGCGCGACGTGCTGCGCGCTCCTCGCGGCGTTGGCGATCGCGGTCGCCGGCTTCTGGATCGAGCGCGCCGACGAACGTCGAGTTGCGCAGCGGGCCGAGGATCTCCGGTGCCTCGCCGAGAATGTCTACCACGAAGCGCGCGGCGAGCCGCTCGTCGGGCAGTACGCAGTCGCCGAGGTCACGATGAATCGCGTGCGCTCGCGCGAGTTTCCGGGCTCCGTCTGCGCCGTCGTGCATCAGCGCGGAGCCTTCTCGTGGACCAACACGAGCGATCCGCCGGCGCCCTCAGGCTATGCCTGGCAGCGCGCACAGGCCATCGCGGGCGCCGTGTACGACAACAACGAGGCGCCGCTCGTCGCGGGCGCTCTCTACTATCACGCGACTTACGTCTCGCCGGACTGGGCCGCGACGCGCAACCAGGTCACGCGGATCGGCCGGCACCTCTTCTATCTCTGATGCCGCCCGACACCACCGGGCGGGATTGTAGGTACCGGGGAACCAAACTATCGTGACGCCCTCATAACTGAGGTCGAAAACCCGAGGATCCGATCGCCATGCGTACCACCCGCCTTTCCGCCCTGTCCGTGGTGGCCGGCACTGCCGCCACGCTGCTGATCGCAAGCCCGGCGCCGGCTCAGCCCGCGAACCCCACGCCGTTCCAGCAGCGGATTCTGGAAGTTCTCCGGGACGATAACCGGACTCCCGAGGACCGCGCCCGCGACCCGAACCGCCAGCCCTGGGACACGCTGGAGTTCTTCCGCATGCGCGAAGACATGCGCGTCATCGAGATCCTGCCGGCGGGCGGCTGGTATACGAAGATCCTCGCGCCGCTGCTCCGGGAGGACGGCAAGCTCTACGTCGTGCATCCGCCGGGCTTCTACGCTGATGCTTTCGCCGAAGCCGCCGCGCTGCCGGGCATGGAGGAAGTCGAGCAGATTGGCTGGGGCGCCACGGGCGGTGGCGGCGGCGGTCCGTTCGGTCCGTCAGGACGCTGGGACGTCGAGCCCGTCGACCTCATCGTGACCTTCCGCAACTATCACAACTTCTCGCCGGCCGATCGGATGACGGTCAACGAGTCGGCGTTCGACGCGCTCAAACCCGGCGGCTACTACGGCATCGTCGATCACACGCGCCGGCACATGGAGCCCGGCACGCAGGCGAACGGCCGCCGCGTCGATCCGGTGCTCGTGATCAAGGAAGTGCAGGAATCGGGCTTCGAGTTCGTCGACTTCAGCGACTCACTGCGACGCCCGAACGACGAGCTGGTGCTCGAGGTCGGCAATCCCGAGGTCTCGGATCGCGCGGACGGCTTCACCCTGCTCTTTCAGAAGCCCGAATAAGAAACGGTGTCAGACGCCGGGTTACGGCGTCTGACACCAGGTTGCCTCAGAGAGAGGTCGGGGAAACGGGTTCGGCGGGCGCTGGGGACGCCGGCGCGGGCGCCGGGCCGCGCGCGCGGCCGCCAGGAGTCGCGGGAGCGGCAGGTGCGGGAGCAGCCGGCGGAACAATTCTGATGAAGCCGGGCGAGATGGACTGGAAGTTCCCCTCCTCGACCGTGTACTGGAGCGGCTGGGTGCGCCCGTCGCGCATCAGCGAGAACTCGATAATCTCGCCTGTTCCGAAGCTGCCGAGAATCCGGATTGCGTCCCCGGCGGAAGCCGGAGTACGACCACCGATCGAGAGAATCACGTCTCCGTCCTGCAGTCCGACGGTTTCGTCGGAAGGCGCACGCACGACGAGCAGGCCTTCGGTTGTCTCGAAATAGCGCCCGAGCTCCGGAGTGATCGGCACGAGCTCCATGTCGCCCCAGGGCGCGCCGGTCCAGTTGAACAGGCGGATCGTGTCGAGCGAGCGGAGAGGTTCCAGCGAGCTGTCGAGTGAGGCAAGCGACTCCACCGAACCGTCGCTGGTCACGACGACGGGACCTCCCCCGCCTCCGGGCGCTGCAGACCGGCCCTCGATAGTTGCAAACCTGAAGCGCTCACCATTTCGCGCGATCCGATCGCCGCGCAGGAAAATCTGCTGGCCGTTTTCCGTGGTGAAGACGAACGGCGACCCCGTACCTTCCTGAGTCACCACATCGATATTGCGCTCAGTACCGTCTCGCTCGACAACGAGCTCCACGGTGGCGCCGGGCTCGATCGCCGCCAGTCGATTGATCACTTCGACCGCGGGCAGCTCATTGGCCGTGGCGAGACTGACGCCATCGATCGACCGGATGACATCGCCCGTCTGGAGGCCCGCATCCGCCGCACCGCTCCCCGGTGTGATCGCTGTCACCACCGCACCGCCTTCGCCGTCAATCAGCGCGGCGCCCAGCTGCGCGCGCGTCCCCTGGCCGGAGTAGACCACCCAGGGTGAAGTTCCCGGCCCGCCGTTGAAACGAATGAAGCCGTTTTCGTCGACCGCCGCCGCCCGCCGCGTCTGGATCGCAACCTCACGCGCAGCGCGCTCGAGCTCCGCGCGCGCCGCTTGCATTTCGCGTTGAGCGGCCTGGACCTCGGCCTGCGCCTGTGCGACCTCTGCCTGCGCCTGTGCGACCTCTGCCTGAGCCTGCGCCTGTTCGACCTGCGCTTCGATTGCAGCCGCTGCCGCGGCCTCGCGCCGAGCCGTTTCGGCCTCCGTGGCGTTCTGCTGGGACCAGGCAGACGGGGCGGCCATCACGGCAACTGCGCCGGCGAGGATCAATGTTCGAGCTTGCATGTGAACTCCTTGAATCACGGGTTTCAGTAGCTGAACGCGCGCGACTGCGAATAGCGCACGTTCAAGAGAGCGTTCATCGTGTCGACCCGGTCGCGCATCAGCGTGACCCGGTATTCGGGCGGGCTCGCCTGGCCGTTGGTCGTCCAGAGCGCCTCGTCGATCTGGGAGATCTGCTGTTCGAGACCGGCGATGGTGCCGGCCGTGCTGACACGCATGACCTCGCGCTGCGGCAGCGCGGCGAGAACCTGCTCTAGATAGTTGGATTGCTCGAGCAGCACCAGAAAGTCGCTGTCGTCGACGGCATTGGGCGACGCGACCGCATCGGCCGGTCCGGTGCTGCCCCCCGCCCCGATGACGTTCGCGCTCCGCTCGTCACCGGAATCTCCGGTGTCGAGCGCGACCGCTGCGAGCAGCAGGCCGGTCACGGTCAGCGCCACCCACGCGGCAGCCTGGCGCAGCGGGAAGCGATGGCGCTCCTCGCCCACCGCCGCCATCGCCGCGAGCGTCTTCGCCTCGAGTTCGGCCGGCGGCTGGAGGTCGGGCAGGCTCTTCAGCGCGCTCAGACGGGCTTCAATAGATTGAGACATGGCTCGATACCTTCATGCTCGACTTCAGGCTGCAGCTCCTCGCGCAACTGCTGACAGGCGCGTGCGAACTGCGACTTCGAAAAACTCGTGCTGCGGCCCATGAGCCGCCCGATCTCGTCGTGGGTATAGCCCTCGACGACGTAAAGCCAGACGACGGCGCGCGCCGTAGAACCGAGCGAGCCGAGCGCCAGTTCGAGCTCGTTGTGCGGCGTGGTCGGACGAACGCCGTCGAAACCCGGGAGACCCGGCTCCGACCAGTCGCTCGCCTGCGGCTCGGCGATCGAGGCTTCGATCCGTCGCCGCCGCCAGGGCGAGCGCAACTGGCTCAAGGCCTTGTTGACCGCGATCTGCCGGATCCAGAGCCCGACGGGCACTCCGCCGTCGCCGCGAAACTGCCCGGCCTTGCGGATCACCTCGACGAAACAGTCCTGGAGCACGTCCTCTGCCACTGCCGCCGAGCCCAGCATCCGCCGCGCGAGCGTGTAGACCATCGGGGCGAACGCGCGATACAGCACCGCGTGTGCGTCCCGGTCCCCCGTTTGCGCCCGGCGCAATACCTCAGGCTCGATTTCCGTCATTCCACTCTTCGCGCTGTCGGTAACTAAGACGCCCCGAATGGGAAAATAGTCGCAGGCCCTTGCCTGCCTCCTCGGTTCTGTATTAGTGTCTAGTTGTACTAATACAGTTATGGATCCGTCGACGGCCCGCATGTTCAGGCTCAACCCCCAGTCCGGCACGCCGATCTACCGCCAGCTCATGGACCAGGTCCGCTGGCTCGTGGCCAGTGGCCGGCTCGCGCCGGGCGACGAGCTGCCGTCGGTGCGCGAGCTCGCGGTCCTTCATGCCGTCAATGCAATGACGATCTCGAAAGCCTACAGCCTGCTCGAGGCCGAGGGAATTCTGGCGCGCCAGCGCGGGAAGCTCATGACGGTCGCGGCCGACGCTGGCGAGGGCGAATCGAAAGGTTCGCGCCTCGAGCGACTCGGCGATCTCATCGCGCCGCTCGCGACCGCGGCAAAGCAGCTCGAACTCAAGACTGACGACGTCCTCGACGCCGTGCGCGAGGCATTGGAGAAAAAAGATGGCTGAGGCGATTCTGCAACTCGACAAACTCGTCAAGCGTTTCGATGCGCTGACCGTGCTCAAGGGCATCACGGCCGAAGTCCGCCGCGGCGACGTCGTCGGCCTGCTCGGCCTGAACGGCTCGGGCAAGACAACGCTGCTCGAAACGGCGCTCGGCTTCGCCGTGCCGGACGGAGGCTCTGCCCGCCTTTTCGGCCAATCCGCGAGCGCGCTTGCGGACGACAAGCTCAAGCAGCGCGTCGGTTTCGTCCCGCAGCAGGACGAGCTGCTCGATCAACTCAAGGGCCGCGACTTTCTGGACCTCATCGGCCGGTTCTATCCGCGCTGGAACCAGAAACTGATCCAGCGACTCGCCGAGTCCTGGGATGTCCCCTTGCATCGCCGCGCCGCCAAACTCTCGGTAGGGCAACGGCAGAAGCTCTCGATACTCGCCGCGCTCGGTCACGAGCCCGAGTTACTGATCCTCGACGAGCCCGTCGCCAGCCTCGATCCGCTCGCGCGCCGGAAATTCCTTCAGGAGCTCATCGACATCGGCAGCGACGGCAGCCGCACGATCTTGTTCTCGACGCATATCGTCAGCGACCTCGAGCGCATCGCGAGCCGCGTCTGGATCGTCAAGGGCGGCAAGCTCGCCGTTGACGAATCACTCGACGCACTCAAGGAGATAGCAGGCAAATCTCTCGAGGAGATCTTCCTGGAGCTGCATCAATGATGCGACTTCTGGTCTGCTTTGCCTACTTTTTCCGCGGTGTAAAGTTGATGCCCTGGGTCTGCGGCATCGGCGTCGCCTTGATGGCGATCGAAATCGTCCTGCCAGGCGACGCGAACGGGGCGCTTGCCTCGCTTGGTGCAATGTTCTTCGCGGGATTCCCGATCCTCGTCGGCGGAATGTTCTATCGACAGCTGATCGGGAACCGGCGCACGGCACTGGTGCCTCGAATGCGCTACTTCGCCACCGGCGCGCTATTTCTGCTCGCGCTGTGCGGCGCAGCGCTCGCTACGTTGCCGACGACTCAATTCGAGACCCGTCCCGACCCCTGGATCGTCGGACAGCTCGCCTTCGCGATGATCAGCGTCTATCTCCTGGTCAGTCAGTGGATGGTCGCGCAGCCCTCGAGGGCGATGTGGTTCTTCGTTCTGCCAGTCATTGCGTTCGGGTCAGTTTTCTCCGATGACCTCGGCGCCCCGGAAAGCCTGTTTGTGCCGTGGAAATGGCTCGCTCTCGCCAGCCTCGGCTGGCTCTGGCTCGCGATCGTTGTCAGTCGCCAGGAAGCGCCACACTTCTGGGTGGCGGCGCGCAGCGCGGGAGCGACTTCGGACTCGCAGGCGCCCCGATTCTGGCAACTACCCGGCGCGCCGTCGGAGCCGTCGAGCTTTGCGACGGCGGCGGGAACGCTTCTGCGCGGCGGCGGCGACGCGTGGCGTCACCGCCTGAATGGAGCGATGACAATCGCGCTCCTGATTCCGGCCGCCATGAGCGCGGCCGCCATGCTCATGGCCATGCTGGGGGACGGTGGCGAGAAGAAAGAATTCGGCATGGTCTATCTGGGCACGAGCTTGGTTGCCGTCTGCTTTCTGCCAAAGGCGATCTTTGGCGAATGGCCGGCGCGGCTGCGAATGCTGTGGCTCCGTGTCGCCGGAGATCGTCCGGCGCTGTGGCGGCGAATCGAGCGTACGCTGCTGCAGGAGATCGTGCTCGTCGCGACCATCCACGTCCCCATCGCGGTCGCCTTACTCGTCTCGTTGAATGCCCCGCGCTACGTCTTGTATCTCTTGCCGGCAGTCGCAGTCCTGGGCGCTCTCACGAGCGGCTATGCCGGATTCCTCGCGCGCATATCCGACTGGAGCTTCGGCGAACAGGGAGCGCTGTACTTCGTCGTCATCGTCGTGTCGTTGTTTTGCGGCATTGCGCTCTTCAATAGCAGCGAGCCGCTCCTCGTCTTCTGGGTGTTGCCGCTGCTGCTCGCCCTCGCGCTCACCTTCCGTGCCATGGCGCGCTCGCGTTTCCAGCGGATGGACTGGTGCCAGGTGCGCATGAAACGCTTCCCTCGCCGCCCGGCCTGAGGAAAAAGGGACGGAGCTCGTTCCTCTCAGAGGATCGACGCGCTCAGGGCCTGCACGGCGCGATCGAGCGTCGCCCGGACCTGCGCCAGCAACTCCGGCTGCTCGCCGAGCTTCTGCAAGGTCGGGCTCGTGCGCACGGCGTCGCCAGTAAGCGGATCGGCCCGAAGCTTCAGGTGGGCGAAGATCTGCCCGCGACCGCGACCGACGCTTTCCACTTCCGTTGCGCTCCCCGTGCCGGCGACAAAGTCGGCCGCCAGCAATTTGAGACTCACGCTGCCGCGAACGTTGCCGCCGACGGCGAGCACTCGCGACTGCTCGGGCTCGAGCTTGACGACAATGTCGCAATGCGAGCGGATGCCGTCGCCGAGTTGGCCGCGGCGCTCGTCGAGCGAATCGTAAGTCGGCCGGCGAGCCGCGCAGAGCAGATCGCCCGCCTCGATCGGCTGCTCGCCGACGTCGTAAGCGACATAGGCGGTTTCCGCATTGCCGCCGTCGCGCGCGACGATCGCCTGGTCGATGTAAGTGTGATGATTGATCGCGCGGTCGAAGCGGTTGCTCTCGGCGATGCCGCTTTCGCACATGACCCAGGAGATGAAGGCCGCCGACCAGGGATCGCGCCAGCGTGTCGCGACACCGTTGTCGGTCCAGGCCTGGTTCTGGCGATCGATGATCCAGGAGCCGTCGCCCGTAATGGCCCAGTAGCCGGCGATCGACCCGGCCAGGCGTGCGGCCTGCTCGGGGCTCATCCAGGAGAAACCGCGCGGAAAGCGCGGTCCATCGCCGCCGCCTGGCTGACCGGCCGGGCCGCCGAAGGGATTCTCGGAATCGAAGCCGCCGCCGCGCTCTACCGTCTCATCCGCGACGCTGAAGCCGAAATAGGCCCATTCCTGCAGGGCAATGGACACGATGCGTTGTCGGACGCCGTCCATCGGTTGTGAATGGCAGCTCGTCTCGACGACCTGCATCTGGCCAGGCTCGCCGCGGACGCGCGTTGCGGGGGATGTGACGGCCAGCGCCTCGCCGGGGAGGCGGTCGACCCAGACGACTTGGGTCGCGGTTACGGGGGGAGCGGTGGCCAACTGGGCGTTTGCCGCCTGCCCGACGGCCAGCAAGATCGTCAGTCCGGGCAAGCATCTTTTAAATAAGTGGCTCACGCGCGAAACTCCCCCTCTCAAAGCCGGCCCAAATCTATCAGATGCGCTGTCATCCGGCAGCCAAGAGGAGCGCTGAAATGCCAAGATTTACAAAGTTCTGTCTCTCCCTGTCGGCCTCGCTGCTCGCGCTCGCCGCCGCGGCTCAGGAGAATCCCCCCGTTTACGACCGCGTCGACCTCAATGTCAGCGCCGAACGGGAGGTGGAGAACGACATCGTGGTCGCCGTCGTATACGCCGAGGTCGAGGCCAATAACCAGGCCAATGCCGCTGATCAGGTCAATCAGGCGATCCGCTTCGCGGCCGACCGGGCGCGGGCTGCGACGGGAGTCGAACAGCAGACGCTGCGCTACACAACGCGACCCGTCTACGCGAATGACCGGCGCATCGTCGGCTGGGTCGCGCGACAGTCGCTCCGGCTCGAGTCGATGGACGCCGAGGCATTGAGCACCCTGTTGGGTGAACTGCAGACGCGGGTTGCCATCGAATCGATGGGCTCGACGCTCTCCAAGGCTGCACGGGATGCCGTCGAGGACGAGGTCATCTCCGAAGCCATCGCGCAGTTTCGCCGACGCGCGTCGCAGATCGCCGCCGAGTTTGACCGGGACAGCTATCGCCTGGTGCACGTCAATCTCGGCAGCTATGCAGCTTCTCCGGAAAATTTTCAGATGGCGCGATTCGCCGTTGCGGATGCCGCCGTGGCCGCACCCACTATCGAGGCCGGCCTCCAGACCATTAGCGTGACAGTCAGCGGCACGATCGAGCTCGACGCCGAGCCCTGATCCAGTTGCCCTCATGCCCCGTTTGTTCTTAGTCTTAGTCGGATAACTCGAATTACCAGGGGAACCAGAATGAAAATCGTCACCCAGTCGCTCGGAATCGGCGCCACGCTGGCCGCTCTGGGCCTGCTCGCGCTCCCGGCCGGAGCGCAGGATCGACTCGGCGGTGAGGAGCTGATCCGCGCGCTGCAGGAAGGCGGTTACGTGCTCGTCATGCGGCATGCACCGGCGGCGGTGCCCACGGCTCCGGCCGGCGGCGGTCGAGGCGGGCGCGGCGGCTTCGGTGGTGGTGGCGGCGGTGGTGGCGGTGGCGGTGGTGGCGGTGGCGGTGGTGGCGGCTTCGGTGGCGGTGGCCGTCCCGGCGGCGCCGCGCCAGGGGCGGGCGCGCCCGGTGGCGCTCCGGCAGCGAATGCACCTCCCGCCCCGCCGCGCGAAGAAGAGCTGACGGCCGACAGCCTCAACATGATGATCGGCGAGCGTCACGCCTTCTGGCACTTCAAGATCCCCGTCGAGGCGATATACGCGAGCCCGGCGCGGCGCACCATGCAACATGCCGGCGAGGTCCCGTTCGCTCCGATCACTTCGGTCCCTGAACTTGGCATCGATGCCGCGAGCTCAGGCTGGCTGGCCGATAAACTCACGGAACCGGCGACAGCCGGCGAGAACCGGATCATCGTGACCCACTCGACAAATATCGCGAACGATCTCGCCATGCCCAACGTCGAAGAGGGTGAAACGCTGGTGGTTCGGCCCGGCGACACGCCGGTCGTGGTAGGTCGGATCGGACTCCGCGAATGGTCGGCTCTGGCCATCGAGCTCGAGCCCTGAAGCCCGGGCCCGAGCCAGGCGGTCACAAGTTATGTCGAGGGGCCTTCCGGTGCGCCTGGAAGTCCCAGCTTCGATGATAGTATCGGCGCAGAAGTCGGGGATAGGGAGCGGATGATGACACTCAAGAAGACTGCGATTGGCGCGGCCGTGGCCGCGATTGCCGCGGGCGCGGCGACATCGGCTTTCGCACAGGGCGGCCGCGGTGGCGGGGCTCCTCAGGCTCCGGTCGAGCTTCCTCCCGAGCGCCTCGTCCCGGCCGAGAGCACGATCGACCCCGAATACAACGCGCCCGAAACCTCGTGGGGACATCCCGTGATCGAAGGTCACTGGACGACCGACGACATGCGCGGCGTCAACGCGACGCGGAACGCGAAGTACGCCGCCGGCGAGGAATCCCTCGATGAAGCCGACTTCCTGGCGCGGGCGCAGTCGCAGGAGCGCGGTCGCACCGGCGCCGAGGACACCGAGACCTTCCTGCGCAACGAATGGGGCACGCGAACCTTCGGTTTCAACTCGCTCGTCGTCGAGCCGGCGACGGGCACGTACCCGGGCACCACGCCGGCGAGCGCCCAGCTGCGTAACACCTACCAGGGCTTCGGCGGCACTTTCGGCAGCGGACCCTTCCACGAGTTCACCGACTTCTCGCTCTACGACCGCTGCATCGCGCGCGGCCTCAACAATGGCACAAGCGCGGCGATCTACGGCAATGGCGTCATCATCGCCCAGAGCCCGACCTCGGTCGCAATCACCTACGAGATGATCCACGAGACGCGCGTGATTCCGCTCGACTCGCGGCCCCACCTGTCGCCCGAGCTCAAGCAGTGGACGGGCAACGGTCGCGGCTACTGGGAAGGCGACACCCTTGTCATCGAGACGATGGGCTTCGACCCGCGAATCAACGTCGGCCAAGCCACGCCGAGCGACCAGATGAAGACGACCGAGCGCATCCGCCGCGTCGACGACCAGATGATCGAGTACCGGATCACCTACGAAGATCCCATCAGCCTTAACGCGCCATACACGATGCGCGTGATGTGGACGACCGAGCCCGGCTACTACGTCTGGGAGTATTCCTGCCACGAAGGCAACGGCGCCGTCGGCCACTCGCTCTCGGGCGAGCGCGCCTGGGAGCGCAATGTTGCCGAGGCGATCGTGAACGGCACGCCAGTGCCGGTTCGCGGTGACGTCTACGGTGCGCCGCCCGATGGCTCCGAGATCGTTGACGTCAACACGGGCGCCATCATCATCGAATAGCCCCCGACGCGGGGAGAAGCTCCCGACGCTGGATAGGCTTCAAACAAGAAAGGCCGGCGCGAACAATCGCGCCGGCCTTTCTATTTGCAGCTCCAGATCCAGCTCCAGCTGCAGCCACAGCTTCCGCAGCTGCTCAGCGAACGCTCTGGATCTCCTCAGAGATGGACTCTTCGTACGAGCTCCATCCCGACGGGATACCAAACGGCGCCTGGTGGAACACCGCCTCGACTCGCCGGATCTTGCCGTTCTCGATCTTGAACAGCTCGGCGAGCTGCCAGGTCCAGTTGATCCGGTAGTGATCGAAGAAGGCGAACGAGAAAATGATCCCGCGCTCCGTATCGGCCGCGACAAAACGCCGGTCGCGGATCCGGTCGACGATGCCGTTCAGCTGGGTGCCCGTGAAGTTGGCAAGGCAATCCTCGGTCGTCACGAATCCGTTCTCGTAACGCACGCAGTCTTCGGTGAACGGGTAGTAGCCCTGGCTGTCGTGCCGCGCGAGCGCCGTGAAATAGTAATTGCCGGCCTGCACGAGCTCCTCGCGCGTGTGCCGCTCGTTCTCGGGGATGACCTCGAAGAACATCTCGTGCGGCCGACCCATCGCGAGCACGCGGTCGCCCGTGGACGGGGCCGGAGGTGCCGCCGCGGCGCCCGCACCGCGTCCTCGGCCACCGCCGAGCTGCGTCGCAGGCCGGACCGCAAGCTGCTCGACTTCCGTGATCAGCCCGCCGACGATCTTGAGCCGGATCGCGACCGCGACATTGTTGCCGGAATCGTCATTGACGCCGCCCGCACCCATGTTCTCCTTCACCGTGCCGATGAAGGCGATCTGCTGGGTCTCGAGATCGGGCACGTAGAAACGATAGCCACCGAGACCGGACATTCCATACCAGAGCCCCTCGTTGCCGAGCGGCAGCTCGATTCCGTTCTCCGTGAAGCGGACGTTGCGGGCGAAGAGCTCCTCGCTGACGTCCTTGTTGAGCATGGCTTCGAGGTAGCGATCGAGATAGCCCTCGAGGCAGGTCCGGTCGCAGGCCGGCGCGCGCGCCGGCGGCTGGGCTACCGCGGTGACCGAAAGACATGTCATAACCACGGCGGTCAGCACTCCAATCCGCATTTGAATTCTCCTTCTG
>Ga0315912_10001483_pt1 | contig 28487 bp, 21 predicted proteins | sample VfabasoilMG_FD_204469 | JGI IMG/M metagenome (GOLD analysis project Ga0315912, IMG submission 204469) | Garden soil microbial communities collected in Santa Monica, California, United States - V. faba soil | ecosystem: Environmental > Terrestrial > Soil > Garden | place: USA: California...
TCGGTGACGACATCGCGTGGATGAAGTTCGGGATCGACGGCCGGCTCTACGCCATCAATCCCGAGGCGGGGTTCTTCGGCGTCGCGCCGGGCACGAGCGTGAAGTCCAACCCGAACGCCATGAAGACAATCGAGAAGGACACCGTGTTCACGAACTGCGCGCTCACGCCGGACGGCGACGTCTGGTGGGAGGAGATGACGGATGCGCCGCCCGCGAGTCTCACCGACTGGCTCCGGCGCCCGTGGACGCCCCAGAGCGGCCGCAAGGCCGCGCACGCGAACGCCCGCTTCTGTGTGCGCGCCGGCCAGTGCCCGGTGATGGCGCCGGAGTGGGAGGATCCGAAGGGCGTGCCGATCTCGGCCATCCTGTTCGGCGGCCGCCGCGCCACCACGGTGCCGCTCGTGAACGAGGCGCTGTCCTGGCAGCACGGCACGTTCCTCGGCTCGATCATGAGCAGCGAGACCACGGCCGCTGCGGCGGGCGCGGTCGGCGCGCTCCGCCACGACCCGATGGCGATGCTGCCGTTCTGCGGCTACCACATGGGCGACTACTTCGCGCACTGGCTCAAGTTGGGCGCGAAGGCCGATGCCTCGAAGCTGCCGCGGATCTTCAATGTGAATTGGTTCCGCAAGGACACGCACGGCAAGTTCCTGTGGCCGGGTTACGGCGAGAACAGCCGCGTGCTCAAGTGGGTGTTCGAGCGCGTGCAGGGCACGGCGAAGGCGGTGGACACACCGATCGGCCGCCTGCCGGCGCCGGGCGCACTGGACCTGTCGGGGCTCAACCTGTCCGAGGCGGCGCTGGGCGAGCTGCTCAGGGTGGACGTGGAGCGCTGGAGCGGCGAGTTGCCGTTGATCCGCGCGCACTTCGCGAAGTTCGGTTCCAAGTTGCCGAAGGGGCTGTCGGATGAGTTGTCGGCGCTCGAGCAGCGGCTGAGTTCGGCGGCGGCGACGGCGTAAGCCTTACTCGTTCGCGACAGACCCCCGGGGGCTTTGAGTGTCCCCGGGGGTCTTCGTTGGTCGCTACGCTTGGTCAGCCTCCGAGCCGGCGGGCGGCGCGGTGACCTGATTCGTTCGCGGGGGACCCCCGCTTCGCGGCCCCCACTCACGAATCAGGCCACACCCGCTCCCGCCTGCGCTGGATCGCAGGGCCCCTCGGCACACCAGCACTCGCCTCGGAGTGAAGCGGTGTGCCCCTAAATGCAAGGTTTGGTCTTCACACCCGCTCCCGCCTGCGGCGTGCGGGTGCGCGGCGGGACCCGGGGCTCAGGGGATCGCGGCGGTGAGGATCTCGGGGGCGTCGTCGGTGATGAGGACGTCGTCCTCGATGCGGATGCCGCCGAAGTCCATGAGGGCGTCCACTCGGTCCCAGCGCACGGCATCACGGTGGCGCTCGCGCTGGGCGGGATCCTCGAGTAGGGCGCGGATGAAGTAGATGCCGGGCTCCACGGTCATGACGTAGCCCTTCTCGAGCGGCAGGTCGGTGCGCAGCATGGACAGGCCGGGTCGCGTGCTGCGCTGGCGGCCGGGCAGGAATCCGCTGGCATCGCGCACGCCGAGACCCACCATGTGGCCGAGGCCATGCGGGAAGAACAGCGCATGCGTGTCACGCTCGACCAGCGACTCCGCCGAACCGGTGAGCAGGCCGAGCTGGACCAGCCCCTCGGCGATCTCCAGCGACGCCTTCAGGTGCAGGTCGCGCCACTCGGCGCCTTTCACACAGCGAGAGATGGCGTTGCGCTCCACACTCAGCACGAGCGCGTGGAGGGACCGGAAAAACGCATCGTCTCCGCCCGGCAGGCGGTAGGTGCGCGTGACGTCGGCCGTGTAGCGGGACACCTCGGCTCCGGCGTCCACGAGCACCACATCGCCGGGCTGGGTGCGGCGATCCCCGGGCGTGAAGTGCAGCACGGCCGCATGGCTGCCAGCGCCGACGATGGTGCCGTAGCCGGTCCGGTCGGCTCCGCCGCGCAGGAAACCCGTCTCGAGCTCGACCTGCAGTTCGCGCTCGGTGAGCCCCGGCTTGAGCGCCTGGACGAACGCCTTGAACCCCGCGGCCGTGGCGTCGCAAGCCCGGCGCAACAGCTCCAGTTCGTGCGTGTCCTTGGGCCGGCGCGCATGCATGAGCTGCTCGCGAAGCTGCGCTGCGCGCACGGCGTCACCGGCGAGCCCGGGGATCGACGTGCCGAGCGTGACGACGGGGCGGCCACGGCGAGCAGCGAGCCAGCCGCCCAACTCGTGGAGCGGCGCACCCGAAGCCTCGGTGCGGCCCTCCCAGACACGCTCGGCCTGTGTCACCGGAGGAACGAAGTCGGTCCAGCCGTCGCGCGGGTCGAACGCCAGGACGGCGTCCACCACTTCATGCCCGGCGAGCCAGAGGTACTCGGCATGTGCCATGAACGGGTAGGTCTGGTCGGCTCCACCCGGAACGGAGATCAGGGAACCGGCACCGATCAGCACGACTTCATCGCGCAGTGCCCACGCGGCGGCGGCGCGTTGGCGCCGTGCAACCAGGAGGTCAGTCATGCCGGCACTCTACCTCAGGCCGCGAATGGCTCACCAGCGATGCACGCCTGTTGTGCACGGGGCGCGGCGAGCGCATCCAAGGGCGTCACCAGCGCAGCGACAGCTTCACGGCCGACTTCTTGCCCAGCTCCACCTCGCGGCGAAGTTCGGTGCGGCCCGGTGCCCACGCATGCACCACGTACTTGCCTCCAGGGAGATCCGGCAGGCGCCACTGGCCCTCCGCGCTCGCCTGGACCGACGCGTGATTCGGCGTCACCACCACGAACGCGGACTCGTCGGGGTGAAGGTCGCAGCGCAACGCCACGATGCCCGCCGCCTCGAACCGGACGCTGTCCACCTGGCCGGGCTTGCGTTTGCCGAGGTCGAACGCGCCCGGCTTGGAGACGCTGAAGACACCGTGCCACACCTTGTCGTCATTGCGGATGATGAGCGTCCGGCCGGCGACGACGGTGACGACGCGCGGATCGAAGCGGCCATCCTTCTGGGCGATGACCGGCGTGGCGCGCGGATGGCGCTTGCCGAAGAGGCCGTGCTTGGGGCCGCGCGCCAGATCCCGCTCGGTCTTCTCCGGAATGGCCTCGACCCAGATCACGGCTTGGCCGGGCCGCGCCTTGGACTCCCCCTCGACAAGGCTGGCCATGACGACCTGTCCCTCGATCGAGCCCGCGAACACGGGGCCCGCGAGCAGCCACGACATGAGGACGACGCAACCGGCGTGGCGCGACATCGTCTCTCCGCTCGGCACTGCGGTGGAGCGGGCCGCGTGCGGCTCACGCGGGCCGGGGGAGCTCGCAACTCAGCGCGAGCAGGTTGCCCTCGCTGTCTCGGAAGAATGCCATCCAGAGGTCCGCCGAGGCCAGTCGAGCGATGAGATGCGGTTCTCGCTCGAACTCCACGCCCCGAGCGGCGAGCGCGCCGTACGAGGCCTGGATGTCGGGGACGTCCAGGTAGAGGACCGATCCCGGGTGGTCGTGCTCGAGCCGCTCGGGCGGCGACAGCATCAGGCGCACGCCGGCGAGGTCGAAGAACGCCATGGAGCCCGCGGCGAACAGGAACTTCAGGCCGAGCCGGTCGCGGTAGAACGTGGTCGCGCGCTCGAGATCGTGGATGTTGACGGAGACCTGCGCGAGACGGCGGATCGCGGGGCCGGCGGACATGCGAGAACCTCCGTGCTCCCTCCGGCGCGTTGTGCTGGAGCCGCGCTCGTCACGGCCGGCCGGGACTGACGTAAGATGAGGGGCGAACCCGGCCCCTGACCCGGAGGATGACATGGAACCCGAGACCCGTGAAACCGCCACGCTGGCGGGTGGATGCTTCTGGTGCCTGGAGGCTGTCTTCGAGCGCCTTCGCGGCGTGGACCGCGTCGTCTCCGGCTACACCGGTGGCGGGACTCGCCAGCCGAGCTATCGCGACGTGTGCACCGGCACGACCGGGCACGCCGAGGCGATCCAGGTGATGTACGATCCTCGTGTCCTGAGCTTCCGCGATCTGCTCGGCGTGTTCTTCGCGTATCACGACCCGACGACCGTGGACCGTCAGGGCCCTGACGCGGGCCCGCAGTACCGCTCCGCGATCTTTCCCGCGGACGCCGGCCAGGAACGCACCGCACGCGAAGTCATCGAGGCCCTCACGCGCGAGCAGGTGTTCGGCGCGCCCATTGTCACCCGCATCGAGCCCGCCGCCCCGTTCTTCGCGGCCGAGGAGTACCATCAGGGCTACTTCCGGCGGAATGGCGAGCAGCCCTACTGCCGCGCGATGATCGCGCCCAAGGTGGCGAAGTTGCGCGCCCACCATGCCGCGCTGCTGCGCGAGGAGCCGGCCGGGAGATAGCCGTGGCCGCACCCGCGGAACGGGTGCGTGCGCTCACGCGGGGGAGTGGTGCCACGCTTGACCCCATCGCGGCCGCGAGCCGAGACTCTGTCCTCCCCGGGCTGAACCGCGCACGCGGCCGAGCCCGGGAGATCCGATCTCCGCTGGCCCGACAGGAGTGCCACGGTGCCCGACTCCCGCTCGCTGCCGCGCTTCGCCTGGCTCTCGCTGTTCGCGGCCGTCGTCACGCTCGTGCTCAAGGCGCTCGCCTGGGTGCTCACGGGCTCGGTCGGCATGCTCTCGGACGCGCTCGAGACCGTGGTCAACCTGGCGGGTGCCGGTGTGGCGATCCTCATGCTGACGGTGGCGGCCCGCCCCGCCGACGAAGACCATCCCTACGGGCACGGCAAAGCGGAGTATTTCAGCAGCGGTGTGGAAGGCGCGCTGATCCTGTTCGGCGCGCTCGGCATCGCGGCCACCGCGGTCCAGCGCCTGTTCGTGCCGAGGGCACTCGAACAGGTCGCGATGGGTCTCACGCTCGCCGGTGTGGCCGCGAGTGTGAACCTGCTCGTCGCGCTCGTGTTGATGCGGGCCGGCCGGCAGCACGGGTCCCCCACACTCGAGGCCAACGCGCGCCACCTGTTCACCGACGTCCTGACCACCCTCGGTGTGTTCGCAGGCGTGGTCGCGGTGGGGTTCACGGGCCGGCTGTGGATCGACCCGGTCGTCGCCCTGCTCGTCTCCGCCAGCATCCTGTGGACCGGATTCGACATCGTGCGCCGGGCGGTCACCGGTCTCATGGATTCCGCGCTCCCCGCGCACGAGCGCGACGCGCTGCTGCGGGCGCTCGAACCGCACGTCGTCGAGCCGGTGCAGGTGCACGCGCTCCGCTCGCGGCAATCCGGCACGCGCCGGTTCGTGTCCATGCACGTGCTGGTGCCCGGGGACTGGACGGTGCATCGCGGCCACCAGCTGCTCGAGCGGATCGAGGCGGACATCGGCCGTGCCATCCCCAACGTCTCCGTGCTCACCCATCTGGAATCCCTCGACGACCCGGCGTCCTGGGACGACATGACGCTTGACCGGTCGCATCCGCCCACGGCGGCCCGGTGACCCCGACCGCACCCCGGCTGGTGGCACTCGCGACCGCGGTGCCGGAACCGCTGGTGCCACAGGTGCGCATCCGGGCGCTGGTCGAGCAGCTCTTCGACGGCGGCCCGGCGGGCAAGGGACGATTGCTGCAGGTCTTCGACCACTCCGGCATCGAGACCCGGTCGGTCTGCATGCCACTCGAGTGGTACATCGAGCCGCGCACGTTCGCCGAACAGAACGCGCTCTACGTCGAACACGCGTTGCGGCTCGGCGTGAGCGCAGCGAGCCGCGCGCTCGAGGCCGCCGGCGTGGCGCCCGCGAACGTGGACCACGTCGTGTTCGTCTCCACGACCGGCCTGGCCACGCCGAGCCTCGACGCTCGGATCTCGCTCGCACTCGGCTGCCGGCCGGAATGCCGGCGCACGCCGGTGTGGGGGCTGGGCTGCGCGGGAGGTGCCGCCGGACTCGCGCGCTCGCGCGACCTGGCACTGGCCGACCCGGGCGCGGTCGTGTTGCTGGTGGCCGTGGAACTCTGCAGCCTCACGTTCCGCCACGCGGATCGCGACAAGCGCAACCTCATCGCCACCTCGTTGTTCTCGGACGGTGCGGCGGCTGCCGTCGTCGCCGGCGCCACTGCTCCGGCCCGCGCAGCGCGCACGGGTGAGCGAGCGCGACGTTCGCTCGAACTTCTGGCGTCGGCGAGTACGCTGTGGCCCGGCACGCTCGACGTGATGGGCTGGGAGGTGACGGGCGAGGGCCTGCATGTCGTGTTCTCACGTGACATCCCGTCGATCGCGCGCGAGCGCGTACGGCCATTCCTGGAGGGCTTCCTCGCCCGCGAGCGACTCGGGCTCACCGACGTCGCGCACGTCGTCGCGCATCCGGGCGGAGCCAAAGTGCTCGAGGCCTACGCGGACTCGCTGGGACTGCCCGAAGCGGGGCTTGCGCACGCACGAGCCGAACTGCGCGCACATGGCAACATGTCGTCGCCCTCGTGCCTGTTCGTGCTCGAACGTTTCCTCGAAGCCGGCGACATCCGCGCGGGTGACCACGCGCTGCTGCTGGCGCTCGGGCCCGGGTTCTCTGCGGAGTCGGTCCTGCTCCGCGGGGCAACGGACGGATGACCCCCGAGCGTCTGTGGGGCGTCTTCCTCGCGTACCTCGCGATCCTCGCACTCCAACGCGTCGTTGAGCTCGCGCTGTCTCGCAGGAACTTCGAACGGCTGCGCGCGCGCGGTGCGCGCGAATCCGGCCAGCACCAGTTCCCGTGGTTCGTGCTGCTGCACGCGGGCTACCCCGTGATGCTGGCGCTCGAGATCCGCGCCGGTGCCCTGCCGAACGCCGCTTGGCCTGGGTGGCTGGCACTGTGGCTCGCCGCACAGGCGCTGCGGATCGCGGCGATCCATGCGCTGGGGGAGCGGTGGAACGTTCGCATCGTCGTCGTGCCCGGTGAGCCCCTCGTGACCCGCGGGATCTACCGCTGGCTCCGCCACCCCAACTACCTGGCGGTCGTGCTCGAGTTCATCGCCGCGCCGATGTGCTTCGGCGCCTGGCTCACGGCGATCGTCTGCTCGGCCGCGAACGCCGCGTTGCTCGCGGTGCGCATCCCGGCCGAGGAGCGCGCACTGCGCGAGGCCGCGGGGGGCTAAAAGAAAGACCCGGCGCCGGGTTTCCGGCGCCGGGTCTGAAAACTGCCGGGGACTAGTTGAAGCGCTTCTTGAGATCGCCCCACGTGGTCTTGTTCACCGGCGTCGGGTTCACCGACTCCAGGAACAGCACGCAGTCATTGAAGTCGCCATCCGCCGCGCCACTCTGGAACTCCTGGTCCTCGAAGGCCAGCCACCAGCTGCCGGAGTTGAGGCCCGTGCCAGCATAGGTCAGCGCCTGAGCGTTACCGCCGGGGTTGCGGGCATCCTGCGTGTAGAACGTGCCACCCGGGCCCTGGAGGTAGAAGCCGAAGTCATTCTTGTCAGCCCCGAGGTACGTGGTGGCGCCCTGGATGACCGCGTTGTTGTCGAACAGGTTCACGACGACGCGGATCGGAGCGGTGCGGAACGAGGCCACCGCGAACCAGCCGGCCGACGCGGCACCCGGGAACACCTGGTAGAGCGGCGGAGCGACGAGCGAGGCGTTGTACAGACCGACTGCGTTCAAGGGGGCGTTGCCCGCGAGCTCGATCTGGATCGTGAACGTCGAGTTGCTCGAGACCGTGGACGCCCAACGCTCGACCGCGACCTGATCGGTGTTGACGTTGATGGCCTCACCCACGCCGTTCAGGTAGCCCTGGAGACTTCCACCAATGACCGCGATCTGCGGCACGCGAAGCGCGGCAGCAGAAGCCGACGCGGCGAATGCAGCGAGCATCAGCATGCTCACGAATAGGGTAACGGAACGCTTCATGTGCAGCCCTCCTCAGATGTCTTGCTGCGATGTCCCGGAGCGTGGTCGACGTAAGACTCGGAGAAACAATCGCCTCCCGGGTGGCGGCGAGCTCCTCGAACCGGGCACATTCGCTGGCCAAGGGGGGTTCCGGACATGTGGTCCCGGTGCCAGTTTCGTGTGCATCCTGCAACCCACGGCCGGAAGATAACCGGGCCCGCCCGTAAATGGAACAGGAAAATCACCTCGAGAGACGGCCGGGAGAGGATATGTAACATGGCTGGTAACTTACTGTGCAGCAGTTTGTTGCGCGACTCTGCCCGATCGTCGATCTCGCCCCGCGTTGCCGCTGTTGCCAACGATCCTCGCAGGCGGGTGCTCCGCCCCGATCCGCCCTTCGGCCGACATCGTCGTGCCTGACTTGGTGTTCGGACATGCTTTCGACATGGTGCTTCGGGTACCGCGAACGACGTTCGAGCGGGGTCCGGACTTCGCCACTCTCGGTCAGCAAGCCTCTCCGCGGCTCGGTCCCCAGGCCGGTCGCCTTTCCCGAACAGGCCGCGGTGACGCAAGATGGGGGCATGAGCGAGTCTGTGGACCCCGATCGAGCAGCGACTCCGAAGGACGAGGACGAGGCGCGCGAAGTCCAGGCCGCGGCCGAGTTCTCGGCAGCACTCGAAGCCTTCGAGCACGCACACGCCACGCCTGCCGCCGCACCACCCGAGCGAACCGTAGCGGCTCCGCGCGTCGGCCAGAAGATCCGGGGCCGCATCGTCGCACTGAATGGCGACGTGATGCTCATCGATGTCGGAGGCCGCAGTGAAGCCGTTGCCGATGCGCGCGAGTTCCGAGAGGAATCGGGCGCGCTCACGGTGAGCATCGGCGACAGCATCGAGTTGCACGTGGCGGTGGCGGGCGAGCCACTCACACTCGCACGCGCGGCGAAGCGACAGGCGGGCAAGGTCTCGTTGAGCGCGCTGCGCCAGGCGAAGGGCGCGGGCCTTCCGGTGCGCGGCAAGGTGACCGCGGTCAACACGGGCGGACTCACCGTGGATGTGGACGGCGTGCGCGCCTTCTGTCCCGTCTCGCAGATCGACGACCACTTCGTCGAGGACACCGCTCCGTATGTCGGACGCGTCTTCGAATTCCTCGTCACCGAGGTGGACGAGTCCCGCTCGCGTGCCGTCGTGAGCCGTCGCCGGCTCCTCCAGCAGCAGGCCGAGGCCAAGGCCAAGGAGCGCATCGCCTCGCTCGCGCCGGGGCAGGAGCTCGAGGGCAAAGTGACGCGCCTGGAGCCGTTCGGCGCGTTCGTGGACCTGGGCGGTTTCGAAGGGCTGGTGCACGTCTCCGAGGTCGCGCACGCCCGCGTCGCTCACCCGCGCGAGGTGGTGAGCGCGGGTGACCAGGTGCGCGTGCGCGTGCTCAAGCTCGAGATGGGGAAGGACGGCCGCCAGCGCGTGGCGCTTTCGATCAAGGCGATCGCGCCCGACCCGTGGAGCACGCTCGCCGGGCAGTTCGCACCCGGCATGCGCGTGCCTGGCGTGGTCGTGCGCCTCGCGGACTTCGGCGCGTTCGTGAACCTCGCGCCGGGCCTGGACGGTCTGGTGCACGTCTCGCAAGTGAGCCACACGCGCATCCAACACGCGCGCGATGTGTTGAGCCCCGGGCAGGCCGTCGAAGTCGTCGTACTGGCGGTGGAGCCCGAGCGTAAGCGCATCTCGCTCTCGATCCGCGATGCACTCGAGCGGCCGATCGAGTCGTCGCGCATCGTCCCCGACGATCGTGTCCCTGCGGAACGGGGCGAGAGCCGCGGGCCGTCGCGAGGCTCCGCAGAGCGCAGTGGCAGCCGAGGGGGCGCGCGCGGGTCCGCCGAGGGTGGCAGCCGCCGGGGTCCGTCTCGCGGGTCCGCTGAAGGTGGCGGCAGCCGCGGCCCGGCTCGGGGTGGCTCGCGTGGGCCGTCGCGTGGCGGTGGCCGTGGCGAGGGCCGTGGCGAGGGCCGGGGTCCGAAGCGCGAAGAGCGCGAGGCGATCGAATCCTACGAGTCGCGGCCGGCTCGCGACGAGCCGCCGGCGCTCACGCCGATGCAGTTGGCGTTCCAGCGCGCGCGCGAGGCGCAGGAGAAGCGGGCACGCAAGCCATAGCCTCACGAGTGTCGCGCCCCTCTCGCGCGCGCTGACGGAACGCCACACGGAGGGCCGCCGCCCGTGACTCGTTCGCACGATCCAGTTCGCCGCATCGCCGTCGCCGTCCTCATGCGTTCGCGCGCGGGTCTACTGGGGATCGGGCTGCTCGCACTCTCAGAGGCGGCGTGCGCACCCGTCGCACGCGCCGCCCCGCCGGCGAGTACAGCGCTCACATTCACGGACGACCAGCTCGCCCGGGCGCGCGAGGTGCGTGACCGCGCGCTCCAGGACGACACCGCCTACGAGCTACTGCGCTCGCTCACGAGCCGCGTGGGGCCGCGGCTCGCCGGTACACCCGGGGATGCGGCGGCGGTGGCGTGGGCGCTCGAGCAGCTGCGGGCGCTGGGGTTCCAGAACGTGCGCGCCGAACGCGTGAAGGTGCCGAGCTGGCGCCGCGGCGAATGCCGCGTCGAGCTGCTGTCTCCCTGGCCGCAGACGTGTGCGGCCGTGGCACTGGGGGGGAGCCCCGCCACACCCGCGGCCGGCATCGAGGCCGAGGTGGTGCCGGTCACGAACCTCGATGAACTCGCTCGCATCGACTCCTCGCGGCTCGCCGGGCGCATCGTGTTCTTCACCGGCCGCATGAACCGGGCCACCGACGGCTCGGGCTACGGCCGTGCGGTCACGGTGCGAAGCCGAGGCGCGGCCGAGGCGGGCCGCCGCGGCGCACTCGCGATCGTCATCCGTTCGGTCGGCACCGACCGGAACCGGCTGCCCCACACGGGGGCCATGCGACAGGACTCGAGCGACACGCGTATCCCCGCGCTCGCGCTCTCGAACCCCGACGCGGACATGCTCGAGGACCAACTCGCGTCCGGTCGCCCGGTGCGCATGCGCATGACGAACACCTCGTCGTGGGCCGACAGCACGTGGTCGGCGAACGTCATCGGCGAGATCCCGGGCCGCGAGCGTCCGCGCGAACTGGTCGTCCTCGGCGCCCACCTCGACTCGTGGGATCTGGGGACCGGCGCGCACGATGACGGCGCGGGCGTGGCGATCATGACCGCCGCCGCACGGCTGATCGGCGAGGCGAAGTCGCGACCGAAGCGCACGATCCGCGTCGTGCTGTTCGCGAACGAGGAGTTCGGGCTGTCGGGTGCGCGTGCGTACGCCCGCGAACACGCCGCCGAGGCCGGCCTTCACGTCCTCGGGATGGAGTCCGACCTCGGGGCCTACCTGCCGCTGGGCCTTCGCTCGCGCGTGCCGGCGGACCGCCTGCCGGCCATCCGCCAGATGCAATCCGTCCTCGCACCGCTCGGCGTGGAGTACCGCGGCAACGATGCCTCGGGCGATGCCGACGTGGGACAGCTCGTTCCGCTCGGGATCCCGGTGTGCGACCTGGACACCGATGCTTCCGAGTACTTCGACCTGCACCACACCGCGAACGACACGTTCGACAAGGTGGACCCGCTCCTGGTCCGGAAGAACGTCGCCTGTTACGCCGTGCTCGCCTGGCTCGCTGCCGACCTGCCCGCGGGCTTCGGCCGCGCACCGGCCGCTCCGGCCACGACCGCTACGCCCGCCCGGCGCTGAGCGCAGCCGCGCTCAGCGCCGCGCGCGCTCGCCGAGCAGGCGATGCGCCGTGCGCGTGATGGCCTGCACGGCGGGGTGCGACTCGCGCCGCTCCACGGTGATCGCGTAGAACTGCTCGCGACATTCACCGGCCCGGCCGATCGTGCGCAAGCCCCACCGTGACAGCGCTTCCCGCGCGGCCGCCTCGGGCAGCGGCAGGAAGCCCAGGCCTTCCGCACCCGCCATCTTCATGAGTGCGGTATCGGCGTACTCGCCGATCACGCGCGGGTGGACCCCCACCGACTCGAACCACGGTTCCAGAGTGCGGCGGAGTGCCGAACCCGCCTCCGGCAACAGCGCCGGTGCGCCGTCGAGCGACTGCGGGAAGCGCGTGCGGAGTCTCGCGGCCAGCCGCGGCACCGCGCACAGCACGACGGACGAACTGCCGAGCAGGTGGTGGAGCGTCTTCACCGGGAACGAGCTGGGTGCGGGCTCGTTGGCCAGCACGAGGTCCAGCCTGTACGAGGCCAGCCGGGCCAGCAGGTCGGTGGCCAGGCCTTCGAGACAGATGACCTGCGGCGGAGGGACCAGGTCGAAGGCGGGCCGGATGAACGCATGGCTCAGGTACTTGGGGAGCGAATCCGTGATGCCGATGCTCACGCGCGGCGAGGCCGCCTCGCCCGGCTGACGCAGGCTCGCCTGCAGCTGGTCGCCGAGCGTGAAGATCTCGTCGCCGTAGCGCCGGGCACGTTCGCCGGCCTCGGTCAGGACCAGGCCGCGGCCCGACTTGCGGAACAGCTTGGTCCCGAGGGCTTCCTCGAGCGCACGCACCTGCGCGGAGACCGTCGGCTGCGAGACGTGCAGCCGCTCCGCGGCGCGCCGCACGCTTCCCTCGCGCGCGACCATCCAGAAGTAGCGCAGGTGGTGGAAGTTCAGCACGGCCATACCCGCAGCGTAGGGGACGATCTCGATGAATGCACGCGAACGATGAGGTCTGGGCTATGGGACCCGGCAGCCTCGGTGCTCGAGAGATGCCGTGTCGCGGCCGGGTGCCCGAGGAGGTGCCGCGGGCGGGCAAGTGACTCGCAACACCCCGTCCGGCCAGTTGCGGCAGGGGCCTCCGGACCCCGGAAAGCTCGATTGGTCCTTGGATTGGCTCGAATCGGGCGAGTATCATCTCGTCGTCAAGTCCCCCACCATCCACCGACGGGTTCCTGACGTCCCGGGCCAACCCCCTTCCGCCCGGAATGAGTCGAGCCTCGGGCTCGCGATCCGCTGCACCACGCCCAACCAGGACACCACGCTCATGCACCCGTCCCGTGCCTCCGCGTTTGCCCCGGCAGCCGCGCAGCGAGGGCTCACCCGGTCGTCGAGTCTGTGGCGTCCCGCGTTCATCGGGCTCCTGCTCATCATCACGGCGGCCACGGCACGTGCCGCACCCGAGATCACCACCGCCTCGCTGCCGGGAGCGACCGCCGGTGCGCCCTACTCGGCGACACTGGGGGCGGCCAACGGGACGGCGCCCTATACGTGGACGGTGGCCGACGGCGCGTTGCCGGTGCCGCTCGGACTGGATGGCGGCACGGGGGAGATCAGCGGCACTTCGAACACGGCCGCCACGACGGGCTTCGTGATCCTGGTCACCGACGCGGTCGGGGACACGGCGAGCAAGGCGTTCTCGATCCAGGTGAGCCCCGGCGCACCCGCGACGCTCACGTTCGTGGTGGAACCCTCGGATGTGGTGGCGGGCGTCGCGATCGTGCCTGCCGTGCAACTGAAGGTGGCCGACACATTCGACAACGCCGTGCCGGGCGAGAGCGTGTCATTGTCGCTCTCCGGGACGGGTGTGCTCACGGGCGGTGGCGCGGTGCCCACCGACGGCAGCGGTCTGGCCACGTTCCCGTCCCTGAGCGTGGACGTTCAGGGGAGCAAGCAACTCGTCGCGACCAGCGGCGCGCTGGGACCGGTCTCGAGCGTCCCGTTCGTCGTCAGCTGCGGGACCGTGACGGTGTCCCCGACCGTGCTCCCCGATGCGCAGGCGAACGTCGCGTACTCGCAATCGCTCGGCGGCTCGGGCGGCGTGGCACCCTACTCGTTCTCGCTCACCTCGGGAGCACTCCCGGCGGGCCTCGCGCTGAGTCCTGGCGGCCTGGTCTCGGGCACGCCCACCGCGACAGGTGTGTTCAACTTCCAGGTCACTGCGACCTCCACGGGCGGCTGCTCGGGTGTGACCCCGATCACGCTCACCGTACCGGGCGTGCCGGCGGCGGTCAGCGACCTCGCCGTCATCCGCAAGACCACGGGCAATGACGCCGATGGCACGGCGCTCATGCAGGTCACGTTCACACCCAGCGCGTTCACGACCACCGTCGAAGTCTATCGTGCGGCCTTCGGCGGCTACCCGCGCTACGACGATGCCGGCGGGCTCGTGCCGCCCACACCCAGCTATCCGCCGGGCGCACCGTGGGTGCTCACGGGTGTGACCGCGAGTGGCCAGTTCGACGATCCGCCGCAGCGAGACGCTTGGTCGTACGTGGTGTTCCTCAAGAACTCCTTCGGCCAGGCCTCCACCGTCTCCAACAAGACGCCGACGCGCCCGAACTACGCGCTCGGCGACGTCTCGAACGGCATGGTGGCCGGCACGGGCGACAATGCGGTGGACGACCTCGACATCTCGCTGCTGGGTGCGCACTACGGCATCTCCGGGACCGCGCTCACCTCGGCGGGTGTGCACTACCTGGATGTGGGCCCGACGACGGACTTCCTCGTGACGTCCCGGCCGTTCACCGACATCCGGCTCGACTTCGAGGACCTGATCGTGTGCGCCACCAACTACGGCGCGGTCTCGAGCCCGTCCACGATCGTGGCGGGCGCCGACGCGGCGGCACGTGCCGCGAAGGGCGCGGAGCGCGTGAGTGTGCACGCGCCGTCCCTGGTCGAGGCCGGGCAGGTGTTCGAGGTCGCCCTCGACATGGAGGCGGCAGGCCGCGTGCAGGGCCTTTCCGCCGTGCTCGCGTGGGATCCCCACGTCGCCGAGCCGCTCTCGTCGGCTGCTGGCGGTTGGGTCGAGGCGCAGAAGGGTGTGGTGTGGTCGTCGTCGCCCGGAGTCGTGGATGCCGCGCTGCTCGGCGCGCGCTCCACCGGCCTCGCGGGCCACGGCACGATCGCGCGCCTCACGTTCCGCGCGCTTCGTCTGGGCGATCCTGCGGTCCGGCTCGCGAAGCTGCTCGCGCGCGATGCGGCGAACCGCCCGCTCGCGGGCGGCGCGCTGATGCCCGAGACCAAGGCGGCGGCACCGTCGCGCACGATGCTGTTCGCCCCGTGGCCCAACCCGGCCACGGGTCCCGCGACGCTCACGTTCGCGCTGGCCCAGGCGGGACAGGCCGAACTCTCGATCTACTCGGTGGACGGCCGTCGCGTGCGCTTGATCGCGACCGGCCCGTTCGAGCCGGGCAGCCACCACTTCACCTGGGACGGCGACGACGACCAGCGACGTGACGTTGCACCGGGTGTGTACTACGCCCAACTCGTCGTGCAAGGCCGTCGCTACTCTCGCACCATCGTGCACCTCCGCTAGCGCAACTCGAGGGCCTCATGCCGAACCTCTCGCTCCCCATCCGCTCGCAGGCGATGGCCCTGCTCATCGCACTCGTCGTGCTGGCGGCTCCCGCCCATGCGGCGGTCACCGTCGCACTCACGCCGGCGACCCAGACGGTCACGCCCGGGACCGACTTCGACCTGTTCGTGGACGTGACCGCCACCGGTTCCGAGTTCAACGGTTTCGACGTGACGGTGGAGTACGACCCGGCCGTCCTCACGTTCCTTCCCATGGTCCCGACGACGGCCCAGCAGGGCTGTCTCATGACCGGGGGCTGCAGCGTGGCGTGCGGGAACACGTTCCATCAGTTCGCCGCGGCGGGCGACAGCCTCAAGGTCAATGACGTGCTGTTGTGCAACATGGTCTCGCTCACCGGGCCCGGACGGCTCTACAAGCTGCGCTTCCACGCCTCGAACACGCCGCAGGCCACGCTCGTGAAGATCCGGCGCATGCGGTTCTTCAACGCCGGGTTGTACGTGCAGCCGGTGAACACGGCGGACGCGATCGTCGGCGTGGGCGTGAACGTGGGCGTCGGCGACGTGCCGGGCGGCGGCATCGCGATCGTGCGAGCCGAGCCCAATCCGAGTCGCGGCGCCGTCGCGTTCGTGGCCACCGGCAGCTTCACCGAGACCGCCAGTGTCGACGTGCTCGACCTGCAGGGTCGGCTGCTCCGTCACCTGGGCTCGATGCCCACCAGCGGCCAGCCCCTGCAGTGGGACGGCACGGATACCCGCGGCGCGCGCGTGCATCCCGGTGTGTACCTCGCTCGCGTCCACCTCTCGGACCGGATCCAGAACCTGCGGGTCGTCCTGTTGCCGTGAGGTTCTCCTCCGCGAATCGGGATCCCCGCGTCTACAGAGGCGAGCGGGGAGCGGCTTCGGCGCAGCGGCGTCGGGGCCGAGTCGGCGTTCTCATCGGCGCCGGTCTCGCGCTGGCATTGGCGCTGCCGACTCGAGCACACGCGCAGGCCGTGCGCACCGACTTCTTCATCACCAATGGCCAGGTCACCGTGCAGGCGGTGCGCGGCAACACGCTTTACGTGGGCGGGAGCTTCTCCTACGTGGGACCGGTCACGGGTGCCGGCGTGCCGGTGGATGAGGTCACCGGAACGGTGTCGCCGGGCTTCCCGCGGGTCAACGGCACCGTCATGGCGGCCATCCCCGACGGGAGCGGCGGCTGGTTCATTGGCGGGCTGTTCACCGACGTGGGCGGATCGGCTCGCGCGAACCTCGCGCACGTCCTCTCGGACCAGTCGGTCTCCTCGTGGAATCCCGGCGCCGGAAGCACGGTGCGCGCGCTGCTGCTCCGCTCGGGCGTGCTGTACGTGGGTGGGGACTTCACGACGCTCGGAGGCCTCACGCGCAATCGCATCGGCGCCGTGGACGCCAGCACCGGGCTGACCACGACCTGGAACCCGAATGCGAACTCCACGGTGCGCGCGTTCGCCGACGGCGGCAGCGGACTGATCGTGGGCGGCCAGTACACCGCCATCGGAGGCCAGGCGCGCAATCGCATCGCGCGGGTCAACTACGGCACGGGCACGGCGGACGCGGGCTGGAACCCCAACGCCAACAGTGTCGTGAGCGCGCTCGCGCTCGATTCGGGATCCGGCCTGCTCTACGTGGGTGGCCAGTTCACGAACATCGACGGACAGGCGCGCAACCGGCTGGCCGCGCTCACGGCGTCCACGGGTACCTCGACGTCGTGGAACCCGAACGCGAACAGCATGGTGTTGTCGCTCGCCGTCGGTACGGGCACGGTCTATGCCGGCGGGCAGTTCACCACGGTCGGCGGGCAGACGCGCAATCGCATCGCGGCCCTGAGTACCTCCACCGGGCTGGCCACGGGCTGGAACCCGAATGCCAGCAACATCGTGCAAGCGCTCCTGTACTCGAACGGCACGGTCTACGCGGGCGGCGACTTCCTCATCATCGGCGGCCAGAGCCGCAGCCGTGTGGCCGCGCTCGACGAGGTCACCGGGCTCGCCTCGTCATGGAACCCCAGCGCGTTCAGCACGGTGTCCGCACTGGCCTGGAACGCCGGGCTGGTGTTCGTCGGCGGCACGTTCAACGGTATCGGTGGCATCCCGCGCAACAACCTGGCGGCGTTCGACATCGTGAGCGGTCAGGCCACGGGCTGGGACCCCAATGCGAACAACCAGGTCCAGGCGCTTCAGCTCACACCGGACGCCGTCTATGTGGGTGGCAACTTCACGCAGGTCGGCGGCGCGATCCGCAACAACGTGGCCGCGCTGGACCTCACGAATGGGCTCGCGACCGCATGGGACCCGAACGTGGACGGGCAGGTGTCCGCGCTGTCGGTGGCCGGCGGCCGCGTCTTCCTGGGCGGCCTGTTCGGCAACGTGGGCGGGCAGCCGCGTGGGAACCTCGCCGCCGTGGACTCGGTCACCGCCGCGGTCCTGCCCTGGATCGCCGACACGGACAACCAGGTCTTCGTCGTCGACGCGAGCACGCCCAAGGTGTACGTGGGCGGGAGCTTCTTCGACGTGAACGGTGTCCTGCGCAATAACGCCGCCGCACTCGACCCGGTGACGGCAGCGATCTCGCCATGGAACCCGGACGCGAACGGCACCGTGCGCGCCATCGTGCCGACGTTCGACCGCGTCTACCTGGGCGGCTTCTTCACCAACGTGGGCGGCGCGATGCGCAACCGGCTCGCGGCGGTGAACCTCACCACCGGCGCGCCGCTGGCGTGGGATCCCAATGCGAACGGGCCGGTGTTCGCGCTCACCCGCGCGCCCGCCACCGTCTACGTGGGCGGCGTGCTCAGCACCGTCGGCGGCCAGACGCGCAATCGTGTGGCGGCCGTGGATCCCATCACCGGTGCGCTCTCGCCGTGGGATCCCAACTCGAACGGCACCGTGCGCGTGATCACGTTCGACCCCACGCAGGTGCACATCGGTGGCACGTTCACGACCATGAACAACGTGCCGTCGGGGAATCTCGCGGTCACCGAGCCCGATGCCGGCGCCGCCTGCCCGCTCATCTCGCTCGCGCCGCCGCCGCTGCCTCCCGGCGTGCAGGGCTCGCCGTACTCCGTCTCGCTGGCCGCTTCGGGCGGGACAGGTCCGTACTTCTACACGGTCCATGCGGGCGCGCTGCCCGCGGGGCTGGCGCTCAACCCCTCCACGGGCCAGGTCTCGGGAACGACCACCGCCACGGGCCTGAGCGCGTTCGACATCCGCGCCACCGACGTGCGGGGCTGCACGGGAACGGCGAGCTACACGGTCGCGGTCACGGCCGCCGCGGCTGTCAATCAGGTGGCGGCCTCCACGCTGGGCCTGTGCCTGAACCCGGCCCAGCTGTGCGCGAGCGTGCCGGTCGTGCTGACGCGCGGAGACTCCCTCGGCCTGCGCGCCGTGAGCGTCACGTTCGAGCTCGAGACGGCCAAGCTGCAGCTGTGCAATCCCGGGCCCCCGTCCGTGAACATCACGCTCGGCGGCTGGGCGAGCGCGTTCACGAACAAGACGATCCAGGCGACAGCGTTGGGCGGCGGACGCTACACGGTGGACATCGTGATCCTGGGTGCGAACTGCGGCGAGACCGGTGGCGGGACGCTTTTCACCGTGGATCTTGCTGCCGTGGGCCCGACGGGCACGGGAGCGATCAGCGTGATCTCGGTGATCGCGCGCGACTGCAGCAATTCGCCGGTTGCGATATCCGCAGGGCCCGTCGCCGCGCTCCCGATCACGAACACGGCCATCGTGCTGTCGCCCGCCACGCTGCCGAACTCGGTCACGGGTGCGGCCTACAGCGAGATGGTGAGCGCCAGCGGCGGCGCGGGCCCGTTCACGTTCACGGTCAGCGCCGGCTCACTCCCGGTGGGTCTCACGCTGTCGCCCGCCGGGCTCCTCTCCGGCACGCCGATGCAGGCGGGCAGCTTCGCGTTCACGCTCAAGGCCACCGAGCCGGGTGGGTGCTACGGCACGCGCGCCTACACGGTGGACATCACCTGCCCGGTGATCGCCATCCAGCCGGCGTACCTGCCGGACGGCGCGGCGGGCGAGCCGTACTCGGCGAACCTGCTGGCGACGGCAGGCGCCGCGCCGCATGTGTTCGCCGTCACCTCGGGCACGCTGCCCGACGGTCTCGCGTTGTCCTCGTCGGGAGCGCTGACCGGGGCACCCACGAGTGCGGGCTCGACCGTGTTCACGGTCACGGCGACGGATGCGGCCGGCTGCATCGCCACGCGCAACTACACGCTCGACGTCTTCGCATCGCCGCCGCTCTCGAGCCTCGAGGTGCAGACCGCCGGTCTCGCCGTCTCGAGTGCCCACCCGTGCGTGAGCGTGCCGTTCGTCTATGTGCGCGGCGAGTCCACGCCGGTGCGCGGGCTCACCGTGTCGCTGCAGATCGATCCCAGCATGCTCGCGCTCTGCTCGACGCCGGACTCCAGTGTGCATGTGGGAACGCTGTTCGGGAGCTTCCCGAACGCGCACACCGTCGTGACCGACGAGGGAAGTGGTGCTTACACGGTGGACATCACGCTGCTGGGCGCGCCCTGCGGTGTCACGGCGGGCGGCGTGTTGTTCACGCTCGACCTCAAGTCGGTCGGTCCCGACGGCCTGGGCTCGGTGGCGGTGACGCGCGTGCGTGCTCGCGACTGCTCCAACGTCGCCGTCGGCGTGCTGGCGGGTGCGCCGGCCAACCTGCGCATCCAGAACACCGACATCACGCTGGCACCGCCTACGCTGCCGAACGGCGGGCTCGGCGTGCCCTACGCCCAGGCCATCACCGCCCAGTCGGGCCTGGCGCCCTTCACGTTCACGATCTCGGCCGGTGCGCTCCCGCCCGGCTTCTCGCTCGCTCCCGATGGCAACCTCACGGGCCTGCCCTCGGCCACCGGGAACTTCGCGTTCACCGTCTCGGTCGCCGATGAGGGCGACGTGCCCGGCAGCCGCGCCTACACGATGAGCGTGGCGTGCGCTGTGATCGCGATCACGCCCTCGACACTCCCGGACGCCCAGGAGGGCGTGGCCTACAACCAGACGCTCACCGCGACCGGCGGTGTGGCGCCTCACACGTTCGCGGTGGTCGCGGGCTCGCTGCCCGCGGGGCTGTCGCTCTCGGCGGCGGGAGAGATCTCGGGGACGCCGTCGGCCGCAGGGGTGGGCGTGTTCACCGTTCGCGCCACCGATGCCGGCGGCTGCTCGGGCGAGGAAGTCTATACGTTGCCGGTGTTCGTGGACCCGGCGATCTCGCGCGTGCTGCCCGTGACCGCGGGACTCTGCCTGTCGGCCGTGCATCCGTGCGTGACCGTGCCATTCGTTTACCAGAAGGGCGACTCCGTGCCGGCCGTGGGCGCGTCCGTCACGTTCCAGCTCGACTCGCGCTTCGCGCTCTGCACGCCGGGTAACCCCGCGCTCAGCATCCTGCCCGGCAGCTGGCTCGCAGGCTATGCCAATGACGTGTTCCACGTCATCGACCACGGTGGCGGCTCGTACACGGTGGACCAGGCGCTGCTGGGCCTGCCGTGCGGGCCCGACACCGGCGGCGTGCTGTTCACCGTGAACGTCGCGGTGGCCGGCGCCGACGGCGTCGGCGACATCACGGTGACCGAAGCGCACATCCGGGACTGCGCGAACGCGCCGTTGCCCGGCCAGCCGGGACCCGCCGCGCAGCTCGTCATCAGCCATGCGCCGCCGCCCTCGATCGCGGACCTCACCGCGGCGCAGGTCGTGACCGGCAATGGCCCGGGCCCGCTGGTGCGGCTGCGGCTGGAGTGGACCGCTCCGGCCGACGGCCAGGTCGCGATCTACCGCGCGCCGTTCGGCAGCTATCCCGAATACGACGACACCGGTGGCACCACGCCCAGTGCCGCCGCCGCACCGGGTGCGCCCTGGGTGCTGGTGAACGCGAACGCCACCTCGCCGCTGCTGCACGTTCCACCGGTGCGCGGCGTGTGGCACTTCGTGGCCATCGTCACCGACTCGTGCGGCAACGCCTCGTTGGCCTCCAACCTCACGCCCGGGATCGTGAACTACCATCTGGGCGACGTCTCCAACGGCCTGGTGCGCGGCGCGGGCGACGGCCGCGTGGCCACCGAGGACGTCTCGTTGCTGGGCGCGCACTACGGGATCAGCGGCGGCACGCTGGTCGCCGACACCGTGACCTACCTGGACATCGGCCCCACTGTGAACGGCCAGCCGTGGGGGCGGCCCGCGACCGATGACTTGATCGACTTCGAGGACCTGATGTTGTTCTCGACCAACTTCGGCAATGTCTCCGCGCCACAGGATGCGGCTCCGTCCGCGCCGACGCCCAAGGCCGGCAAGGGTGAGGCCTTCGAGCTGGAGTTCCCGCCGCTCGTGAGCGCGGGCGACGAGTTCGAGGCCACGCTGGGCTTGAGCGCGTCGGGAGCGCTGCAGGGCTTCTCGGCGAGCCTCGCCTGGGATGCGGGTGTGGCGCAGCCGGTCAGCGTGACGAGCGCGGGCTTCCTCGAGTCGCAGGGCGGCATCGCGCTGTCGCCGGGCCGCGGGCGCATCGACGGCGCGTTGCTCGGCGTGCGCGGTTCGGGCATCCAGGGGCAGGGTGCGGTGGCGCGATTCCGGTTCGTCGCCCTGCGCGACGGCGAGCCCGGATTGCGTGTGGCTTCGGTGCTCGCGCGCGATGCCGCGAACCACACGGTGGACCCCGAGGCCGTGTCGCGATCGGTCGCCGCCTCGCTGCCCGCGCGCACGCTCATGCTGTCGCCGGCTCCCAATCCCGCGGTGGGCGAGGCTCACCTGACGTTCGCGCTGGCGCGCGCGGACGAGGCCGAGCTGTGTCTCTACTCGGTGGACGGTCGCCGGGTGCGCACGCTCGCTCGCGGCCGGCTCGAAGCGGGTGCGCACCGGCTGACGTGGCGCGGCGAGGACGACGCCGGCCGCTCGGTCGCGCCGGGGGTCTACTGGGCGAGGCTCAAGACCTCGGGCCTCACGTTCACGCGCCGCGTGGTGTTCCTGAGGTGAGCGAGCCGCGGGGACCGCGCGCGAGCGCGCACGGTCCCCGCCGTCGAGACGCTACTTCAGGTGCTTGCGCAGGAACGCGATCGCCTTGGGCCACGCGGCCTGCGACGCCTTCAGGTTCGCACCCTCGCGGCCTGACTGCTGGCGCAGAAAGCCATGGCCGGCGCCCTCGTACACATTCGGCTCGTACGTGCGCTTGCGCTCGCTGAGCCGCTTCTTCGCGGGCTCGATGGTGGCGTTCACGCGCGCGTCGTCGCCGCCATAGTGGCCCTGCACCGGGGCGTTCACCTGCTCGATCAACACGCTGTCGGGCGACGTGCCATAGAAGACGACCGCGGCCTGGGGCGGAGGCGATGACGCCGCCGCCGCGAAGCTGCGAGCGCCACCCCAGCAGAAGCCCATCGTGGCGAGCTTGCCGTTCGCCGCCGGCACCGTGGCCGCCCATGCACGCACCGCGGCGATGCGTGCCGCAGTCTCCTCGGGCGTGAGCTGGCGCGTCAGCTTCACGACGTCGTCACGCGACGGTATCGAGTCGGTGCCGCCGCCGCCCGGGCCCATGCCGGACAACATGTCGGGGGCGATGGCGATGAACCCGTCGGCCGCGAGCTGGTCCGCGACGCCGCGGAGCCAGTCGGTCAGCCCGAAGATCTCCTGGATCACCACCACCACGCCGGCCTTGTCCTTGCGCTCCGGGTAGACCACCCACGAGCGCAGCGGCACGTGGCCCGCGTAGGGCACGTCCACGAACTCGCCGTGACGGGGTGACTTCTCGAGCGCTTCGCGAGCGGTCTCCTCGGCGGGCGGGATCGCGCCGCCGGGCTCGAGTTTCGCGCCATGGGCCGTGAGCGGGAACGCGAGCGTGAAGAGCACGAAGAACCAGGAGCGCAGGGCTCGGCGGGGGAGGAGTGCGTGGCGCATCGGGGCCTCCGGGCGGTCGACGGGAACGGCGGGGAAGCGGGAGGTTAACCACGCCGACGCGCGGAGTCGACTCGCTGCGCCGCGCTCATGAGCCGCGCCGGCGGGCGGGGCCACTCGGCCCAGCCCGCCGGCGCGAGAGTCTCGACGCGTGCGCGTGAGGCTCACCAGGCCGCGAACGGACGCGACCGCGGCCCGGGCTCACGCGCGGTGGATCAGTAGCGGAACGAGACGCTCAGGTTCGAGATGAGCGGGTCCACGGCCACGTCGCCGAGGCCGGACGCACCCGCGTCGAGCCGCAGCCAGCGCAGGCTGCCGCCGACCGCGAATTGGGACGTGAGCGGCAGCTCCGCGCCGACGGTGATGCCGTAGCCGAACTTCGAGTCCAGCTGCTGCGAGGTGCCGTCGCTCAGCTGCAGGTCGCCCCAGTTCACCCACGAGATGGTCGGCCCGCCATAGAGGTCGAGCATGGGTGCGGGCACGTGCGCCAGGAGCGAGCCGCTGATGGGGCTGAACTCCGTGCTGCCGAGCAACCCGGCCGAGGCCGCGGAGAGGTCGTGCTTGGACTTGGTGTAGTCGACCGCGATGCCGATCATGCCGCTGCGGAACTCGGCCCCCAGCTGCCAGCCCATCTCGTCAGAGGCCTTCACGGCCTCGGTCACGCCGCCGAGGTTGCGATCGGTCTCGGAGAGTGGGGACACATAGGCCATGCCGAACCACAGGCGCGAGCCGCTGCCAGCCGCGTGCGCGAGCGCAGGCAACGCGAGCACGGCGAAAAGGGCGAGGGTGATGCTGCGAAGGGTGCGATTCATGGAGCTCCTCCTTGAGTGTGGGGCGCGACGGGAGCCGTGCGCCCCGGGGTGATGCCTCAACGACACTAGTCAGGCCGCGGGGGCCGTGACAAGCGCGCATGTGCAAATGACCAGTCCCCGACACACATGTGGCGCTTGCGCTCGCGCTTGCGAGCGATGCCGCATGTGCGCAAGATGACAACTCACGGGTGCCCGAATGGAGGAGTCATGACCGCGATCCCACCCGATGCCACCGCACGGCTGTTCCTCAGGCACTCCCTCGCCACGCTCGCCTATCGTGCCGGCAAGACCGTGCGCGGCACTCCGCCCGAGTTCGGCGAGTTCCGCGCCGATGCCGCTTCCCCTCGCGTCGTGGAGATCCTCGCGCACATGGGCGACTTGATGGACTGGGTGCTCACCCAGGCACAGGGGAACACGCGTTGGAACAACTCGACGCCGCTCGCGTGGGACGATGAGGTCGCGCGCTTCTACCGCGCGCTCGGGGCCGTGGACGCGTATCTGGCAACAGGCGCGCCGCTCGGCTACGAACCCGGTCGCATGTTCCAGGGCGGCATCGCGGATGCCCTCACCCACACCGGGCAGCTGGCCATGCTGCGCCGGCTCGGCGGATTCAAGATGAAGGGCGAGAGCTACGCGCGTGCCGACATCGAGGTGGGCCGCGTCGGGTTGGAGCAGGTCCCGCCGGATCCGCGCGCGGAATTCGACTGAGGCCGCCGATGCCGATTCGCTTCCCGGTCCGGATACTCGTCGCGGCGGGCATCGCCATCGCGCTGGTCGTCGCGAGCGGCTGGTTCGAGCGCGCACTCGACCTGCACCGCGCACGGGGCGAAGCGGGACTGTCCTCCGGCGAGGGGGACGCCCAGCTGCGGGCGGCGTTCGAGGCGGAGTCCCCCACGGGCTTGGCACTCGCGAACGTGCCGGGCCGGTTCGTGGACAGCGCCGGTCGCGAGCGCACGCTCGCCTCGCTCGTGGGCCAGCCGTTCGTGATGAGCCTGGTGTACACACGCTGTACGACGGTGTGCCCGCGCACGATCGCCGAACTCCAGCGGCTGGAGCGCGACGCGGTGGGCGAGCCGCACGTGCGATTCGTGCTGGTCTCCCTCGATCCGGAGCACGACCGGCCCGACACGCTCGGGGCGTTCGCCGCCAGGCACGCGCTGGACCCGGCACGCTGGACCCTGCTCACGCCGGAGCCGGACGCCCTGGCTTCACTCGCCTCCACGCTCGGCGTGGCGAGGGGCCCGGACGAGGGCGGAGGCGTGGTGCACTCCGCCATCATCGCGATGGTGGATTCCACGGGCCGGGTGCGCTCACGGTATGTGGGGCTCGGCGCATCGGCCGCGCGGCTGCTCGCCGACTGGAACGCGGCGAGCACGCGCGTTCCGCAGCCCGCGGACTAGCCGTCGGGGTGCGCCCCCGCGTGGGAGCGGTGCGCTAACGCTGTGCGGGCAGCAGGCGCTCGATGGCGTCGCGGATCTCGGCGCTCTGCGGTGTCGTGGATGTGCCGAACCGGGCCACGACGCGGCCGTCGGGGCCGATCAGGAACTTGTTGAAGTTCCAGGTGATCCCACCCGGGAACGCCGACTCCTTCGTGAGCCACGCATAGACCGGCGCGATGTGGCGGCCCTTCACATGGATCTTCTCGTACATCGGGAACGTGACCTCGTAGTGGTCGCGACAGAATCGCCGGATCTCGGCGTTCGTGCCCGGCTCCTGGCCCAGGAAGTCGTTGGCGGGGAAGCCCAGCACCTGGAAGCCGCGCGCGTGGTACTCGCGATGGAGAGCTTCGAGGCCCTCGTACTGTGGGGTGAAGCCGCAGCGCGAGGCAGTGTTCACCACCAGCACCACCTGGCCCTTATATACGGACAGGGCCTGGTCGTGCCCCTCGATCGTGCGCACGGTGAAGTCATGGAACGAGTGCGTGGTCACAGGGCGGGCTCCGGGGGCCGCGTTCGAGCGCGACAACGTGAGACTGACGAACAGCAGCGCCGCAACGAGGGGAAGTCGGGGCCTGAGACGGCGCAAGGGGCCTCCGGCGGGATGTCGCACTTTCGATGCCTCCGCGATTCGAGCGGAGTGTAGGCCGGATTCTTGACACCTGCCCGGGACATCGGGACTCTCGCCGTCCACCCCCGCCGCCATGGTCCTGCGCCGGCTCACCTCCGGCCCACATCGAGTCGAGGTCATGCCAAGCCACTTCGGGCTCCCGCGCCGCCTCGCGTTCGCCGCCGCCTCGCTGCTGCTCGCGGTCTCGCCCGTCCGAGGTGCGCCGCCGGCCGCCGCCGCAGCGGACTCCAGCGGCGCGGCAGAGCAGCTCACGGCGAGGCTGCTCGCACCGGTCGCCGCGGCGAACCACGCCCGCGACTCGCTGGCACGACTCGCCGAGCAGGTCACCGGCACGGCGCGTGACCTGTTGGAAGAGCAGATCTGGCAGCTCCATCTCGAGGCGCAGGCCCGGCTGGTGCGAGCGGCGACCGAGTTGGGGAAACGCAGGGGTGACGCCGCAGATACCGCGACCGTCCGCCGCATGCTCGATGAGGCGGTCCGCAGGGGCTGGCCACGCTACCTGGCGCAACTCGAGCGCCGGAACCAGATGCTGCAATCGATGATGGCGCAGCGGGACGCCGCCTCGGGCGGAGAGCGGCTCGCGCGCGAGTCGGAGCTCACCACGATGTTCGAGCGGACGGTGCGGATGCACCACGATCTGGTGGACGGCTTGCTCGCCCTGGATCGGCTCGGCGTGGATGTGTCGGCCCAGCGAAGGTGGGAGGTCGATCGGCTCCAGACGGCGGCCTCGCACACGAAGGCGCACCTGACCGTACTCGGCCGCGAACGCGGCCTCGCGACGGCGCGAGTGCAGCGCGCTCCGGATGACGCGGCCGCGCGAAGCGAACTGGAAGCGGTCGAGCAGGGGACGGCTCGAGCGGAGTCCGCGCTCGAGGCGGAGATCTCGATGTTGTCCCGCCTCGGGCAGGACGTCACGCCCCTGCGCGTGAGCCTCATCCTCGCCACCGGGAAGCTGAGCTTGTCGGCGCTCGACCTGAAGGTGGTGGCGGGACTGGCGGTGCACGCGAAGGACCAGCTCCTGGAGACGCTGGCGCGCCGCCTGCCCCGCTGGGTGTTCCAGGTCCTGCTGCTGGTGGGGATCTTCGCGGGCTTCCGGCTCCTCGCGAAGGTCACGCGCCGGGCGACGAGCAACCTGGTGCAGAAGGCCGAGCTGTCGCAGTTGATGCGCGACACCATCGCCAACTGGTCCTCCAAGCTGGTGATGATGATCGGCCTGGTCATCCTGCTCCGGCAGCTGGGATTCCAGATCGGCCCCATGCTCGCCGGTTTCGGTATCGCCGGCGTGGTCGTCGGCTTCGCGCTGCAGGACACGCTGTCGAACTTCGCCGCGGGCGCGATGATCCTCGCCTACCAACCGTTCGACGTCGGCGACACCATCGTGGCCGCGGGCGTGGAAGGGACGGTCAGCAAGATGAGCCTGGTGTCCACGACCGTGCTCACGCTCGACAACCAGACGCTCATCATCCCCAACAAGAAGGTGTGGGGTGATGTGATCCGCAACATCACCGCCCAGGGAACGCGGCGCGTGGACCTGATGTTCGGCGTCGCCTACGGGGCAGACGTCGAACACGTGGAGCGCGTGCTGCTTGGGATCGTGGCCGGTGACAACCGAGTGCTCAAGACGCCGGCGCCGCTGGTCAAGCTGCACCAGCTCGCCGAGTCGTCGGTCAACTTCGTGGTACGCGTGTGGACCGTCCAGGAGAACTACTGGAACGTCTACTGGGACACGACCCGGGCCGTGAAGCTCGCGTTCGATCGCGAGGGCATCGAGATCCCGTACCCGCAGCGCGACGTGCACCTGCGCACAGACGGCGCCCCGTCGACGGGCGGGAGTGCCCCGGACGTCGTCACTCGCTCGGCGGGGCCGCCTTCGGCCTGACCTCGCCGAGGACCTCGCGGCATGACGACGCTTCCAGCGAAACTCCGGGGATTCGGTCCCGCCGGGCTGTTCGCATGGCTCGTCATCCTGCTCGGCAACGCGCTGTTCATCCCATTGACCGCGATCCTCGTGCTGGTGTGGGCACGCTGGTCCGAAACACCGTGGCGCGAGTTGGGCTTCGTGCGGCCACGCAGCGGGTGGCGCACGGTGGTACTCGGCGTGGTGGCGGGATTCCTGCTGAAGCTGTTCATGAAGTCCGTCGTCATGCCGCTTCTCGGCGCGGACCCGGTGAACCAGGCGTTCCGCTTCCTCACCGGCAACACGGCCGCGCTCCCGGGCATGATGTTCGCCGTGATCGTCGGCGCGGGCTTCGGCGAGGAGTTGTTCTTCCGCGGATTCCTGTTCGAGCGCTTCACGAAGCTGCTCGGATCGGGCCGACTGGCCACCGCGGGGATCGTCCTGTTCACGTCGGCGTTCTTCGCCGTGGTGCACTACCCCGGGCAGGGACTTCCCGGCACGCAGCAGGCGTTCGTCGTGGGGCTCCTGATGGGCACGCTGTACGCGACCACCCGGCAGATCTGGCTGCCCATGATCGTTCACGCCGCGTTCGACGTGACGGCGGTCTGGATCATCTACTGGGATCTCGAGCGCGACGTCGCGAAGTGGTTCTTCCGATGAGCACGTTGCGGCTCGCCGACTGGAGTTCCGACGCTTACCGGTTCGATTTCGAACCGGCGACCGGCCGCCACA
>Ga0315912_10001484_pt1 | contig 28485 bp, 24 predicted proteins | sample VfabasoilMG_FD_204469 | JGI IMG/M metagenome (GOLD analysis project Ga0315912, IMG submission 204469) | Garden soil microbial communities collected in Santa Monica, California, United States - V. faba soil | ecosystem: Environmental > Terrestrial > Soil > Garden | place: USA: California...
GGACCTCGATGAAGACCAGGAGTCCGCGCTCGTGATCGGCCACAACCCCGGCATGCAGGATGCCGCCCTCGCGCTGCTGGGCGGCAACCTGGCGGCACTCGGCAAGAAGAAGGCCCGCCGCATCGCCGAGGCGTTCCCGACCTGCGCCCTCGCGGTATTCGAACTGCCCGGCCCGTGGCGTGAGGCCGGAACCACCCAGGCCAGGCTGAAACGCTTCGTGACACCGCGTGACCTCCGCTAGCCGTCCCGCCGGGCCAGTCCCGGCCGATACCAGGGAAGGGACCTGCGAATGACTGAACAAGCGCCGCCGCCAGCGACCATCCTCGGCTACCCGCTCGCCTGGCTGCCGGGTGATCTTGTCGCCGGCCTCACCTTGGCCGCCTACGCCATCCCGGTATCCCTGGCCTACGCCACCCTGGCGGGTCTGCCGCCGCAGGTCGGCATCGTCGGCTACCTGCTCGGCGGCCTGGGCTACGCGCTCGCCGGCTCCTCCCGCCACCTCGCCGTCGGCCCCACCTCCGCCATCTCCCTGATGATCGCCGGCAGCGTCGGCGCCCTCGCCGGGGATGACGCAGCACTCTACGCGCAGATCGCCAGCCTCGCGGGCTTCATGGTCGCCATACTTTGCCTGGCTGCCTGGCTCCTCCGCCTCAGCATCCTCGTCAACCTCATCAGTGACAGCGTCCTCACCGGCTTCAAGGCCGGCGCCGGCATCACCATCGCCATCACCCAGCTGCCCGCCCTGTTCGGCACGCAAGGCGGCGGGCAGAACACGCCGGAGCGGCTGATGGCATTGCTGGCACAGCTCCCTCTCATCAACGTCACCACGCTGGCCCTCGGCGTCGTCGCACTGGCCCTGGTGCTGGCGGGGGAACGGCTGCTGCCGGGCCGACCCGTCGCCCTCGCCGCCGTCATCCTGTCCATCGCCACGGTCGGCCTGCTGAACCTGGGGGAACACGGCGTCCACATCGTCGGCGCGATCCCGCCCGGCCTGCCGGAACCGCGCTGGCCCTCGCTCCGCCTGCGCGACCAGGAAGGCATCGTTCCGGTGGCCGCCGGCTGCCTGCTGCTCGCCTATATCGAGGGCGTCGCGGCGGCCCGCGCCTTCGCGGAAAAGCACGGCTACACGGTAGATGCCCGGCGCGAGTTGCTTGGCCTCGCCGCCGCCAACGCCGCCGCTGCCACCTGCGGCGGCTATCCCGTCGCCGGCGGCCTGTCGCAGTCTGCGGTGAATGAGCAGGCGGGCGCCCAATCGCGCCTGTCCCTGGTGGTTGCCTCGCTCGCCCTGGCCATCGGCCTCATCTACCTCACCGGCCCGCTGGCCAACCTGCCCAAAGCCGCCTTGGCCGCGATCGTCCTGGCCGCGGTGCGCGGCCTCGTGGACTTCCCGGCACTCGTCCACATGTGGCGCGTCAGCCGCGTGGATTTCCTCAGCGCCCTCTCCGCCCTGGTCGGCGTGCTGCTGCTTGGCATCCTGAACGGCATCCTCACCGCCGTGGTGGTCTCCGCCCTCGCGCTGCTCGCCTTCGCCACGCGCCCGCACGTCGCCTTCCTCGGCCGCATCCCGGGCACCACCCGCTATTCGGACACGTCCCGCCACCCGGACAACGAACCGATCCCCGGCATCGTCGCCTTCCGCCCCGAAGGCTCGGTGCTGTATCTCAATGTGGACCATATCCGCTCGGAGGTCCTCGCCCACGTCGACCGTCCGCACGCCGCGCCGCTCCGCAAGGTGATCTGCGACCTGTCCGCTGCCCCGCTGGTGGACATCCCCGGCGCGCGCATGCTCCGCGACCTCGCCAACACGCTGGCCGCGCGTGGCATCGCGCTCTCCATCGTCAGCTCCCTCGGCGTCGTGCGCGACATCCTGCGCGCCGAGGGCCTCAGCCACACCGTCACGGGCATCGTGCGCGGCACCACACTTGAGGACGAAATCACCGAAGCCGGCGAAGCCCGGCCGCCCGGCCCGGTCGCTTGATCAACCCGCGCCCAGGCCCGCCATCGCGAGGACCCCCGCATGCACTGGAACACACGCTACGCAATCCGGAGCTACCTGCGCTCCGCGCTGTGGATCGTGCCCCTCATCACGCTGGTCCTGGAGCAGATCGCGATCCGCATCGTCGGCTCGCTCGAATCCTATTCCGGCTGGATACCCGTCGCCGCGAACGCGACCGACAGCGCGATCGGCGCCATGGACGTCATCGCGGGAGAGGCGATTTCCTTCCTCGTCTTCACCTTCGGCTCGATGCTCGTGGCGATCCAGGTGGCGAGCGGCCAACTCACCCCGCGAATCATCGCCACCACCCTGTTGCGCAACAACGTCATCCGATTCACCGTTGGGCTGTTCGTCTTCACCCTGCTGTTCGCCGCTGGCGCGCGCTCGCGGATCATCGGCGAGGTCCCGAACCTCACCGTCGCCATCGCAGTCGTGCTGGGCATTTCCTCCATCGTCGCCCTCCTCTTCCTGATCGACTACACCGCGCGGCTGCTGCGGCCCATCGCCATCGTCTGGCGACTGGGGGAGCAGGGCCTCAGGGTTATCGACGAGGTCTATCCCAACCTGGTCGAGGACCCGCACGCGCCGAGTCCGCCGCGACCCCATCTCGGCGCGCCCGTCCGCACGCTCGCCAATCGCGGCCCCTCCGCCATCGTCCTCGCGGTGAACCTCAAGGCGCTCGTCGCCATGGCGAAGCAAGCCGGCGGGGTCATCGAATTCGTGCCGCGCATCGGCGATTTCGTCGCCGCCGACGAACCGGTCTTCCGCCTCTACGGCGGCGCCGCGGCGCTGACGGACGAAGCCCTGTGCGCCGAGGCAGCCTTCGGGCCCGAACGCACGATCGAGCAGGATTCCCTGTTCGCCTTCCGCGTGATCGTCGACATCGCCGTCAAGGCGCTGTCGAGCGCGATCAACGATCCGACCACCGCCGTACTGGCGATCGACCAGTTGCAACGCCTGCTGCGCCGGGCCGGCAAGCGCCATCTGCACGACGATGTCATCCAGGATGAAGCGTCCAACCTCCGGGTCATCCTCCCGACGCCGGACTGGAACGACTTCGTGCAGATCTCGGTCCGCGAAATCCGGCTCTACGGAGCATCCAACTTCCAGGTCGCCCGCCGGCTGCGCGCGATGCTGGAGAACCTGATCAGCACCCTGCCGGCGGCGCGGCACCCCGCGCTGCGGCTGGAACTGGACCTGCTGGATCGGACGCTGGAACGGCTCAACATGCTGCCCGAGGACCTTGCCCTGGCCAGGGAGCCGGATCTCACGCTGCCTGGGCGGTTCCTCCACTCCCCAGGCAGCGTGAGATCCCCAGGCCGTCCGGCCTACACCGCAGGCGCGCGTGCCTGCCAGTCCGTCGCCTGTTCCCAGGCCCAGCCGATGCGCAGCGCCATCGCCTCGTCGCCGCCCCGGCACACCACCTGCAGGGATGTCGGCAGCCCCGACCTAGTCATCCCGTTCGGCAGCGCCAGGGCGCACAGGTCCAGGAAATTCACCCACCGTGTCATAAAGGCCGGCGTGGTGGACTGGTCGATCTCCGCCACCACCGGCGCCGGCGTCAGGCAGGTCGGCGTCAGCAGCGCGTCGATCCCCGCCATCGCGGCGGCGAAATCGGCCTTCAGCCGCCGGCGTTCCGCAAGCACGTCCAGGTATTGCCGCGCGGAAATCGCCGCCCCGGCACGCACGCGCGGGCGCACATCCGCGTCCACCGGCAGTGCGTTGTTGTCGGCGATGTCGCCCACCAGCGCGTAGCTCTCGGCGGAGATGATCTGCCCCACCTTGTTGCCGAGTTCCCGGCAGGCGGCCGATAGGTTGATATCAACGATTTCCGCCCCCATCCCCGCCAGAGCGGCCAGCGTGGCGTCGTAGGCCGCCAGCACCTCGGCATCCATGCCCGCCCGCTCGGCCTCCGGCAGCCGTGCCAGGCGCAGCCCGCGCACCCCGCGCCGCAAGCCCGGCATCGGGTCGGCATCGCGCAGCGTCATCGTCAGCGGGTCCGCCGGGTCCGCGCCCTGCATCACCTCCAGCAGCAGCGCGCAATCCTCCACGCTCCGCGCCATCGGCCCGGGCGTGTCCAGCGTCCCGCTCAGCGGCAGCACGCCATACGTTGATATCCGCCCGATCGTCGTCTTCAGCCCCGTGATCCCGCACCACGCCGCCGGCATGCGCACGGACCCGCCGGTATCCGTCCCGATCGCGCACGGCGCCATCCGCGCCCCCACCGCCACGCCGGAGCCGGAGGACGATCCCCCCGGCGCCCGGTGCACGTTCTTGTCCCAGGGATTGCGCGGCGTGCCCATGTGCTGGTTCGTCCCCCAGCCGCCATAGGCGAATTCCACGGTATGGGTCTTGCCCAGCACCACCATCCCCGCCGCCAGCAGCTTGCGCACCAGGGTGGCCGTGCGCGCAGATACCCGGTCCCGCCACACGGCGGACCCGCCGGTCGCCACCTGCCCCTCCAGTTCCACTAGGTCCTTCAGCGCGATCGGAATGCCGTGCAGCGGTCCCAGCCCGTGGCCGGCGGCGCGCGCCTTGTCCGCCGCCTCGGCCGCCAGCCGGGCCGATTCGCCATGCACCGCCACGAACGCCTGCAACCGCGGCTCCACTGACGCGATCCGCGCCAGGTGTGCGTCCACGATCTCCATGGAGGACGCCTGCCCCCCCGCCAGCGCCGCGGCCAGTTGGTGCACCGTCATGTCGGTCAGTTGCGTTGCCATGCAAATAATCTCCCCCAAGGCGCCTAAACGCGTTTGTATCCTATCCAAGGTCGGCCCGGATGCGGTAAATTATTGCCGGTTCAACAACTCCCGGAAGGGAGAGGCGGAGAGAATATCCAACCGGTCGACAACCCGGTCGTATTTTCGCCGATATTGAAACGAATACAGCAACGATCACGAAAGACGAGGGGATACGCCGCATGGCCCGCGAACGCACGCTGGTGGAACTCTACGCCGACGACCGGGAACGGGCCGACGCCCTGGTACTCGGCCGTCGCGGCATCCTGCGCGGCGCGGCCCTCGGCGCCATGGGTGCCGCCGTTGGCGCCGCGATCCCGTTCGGCCGCCATTTCCCTGCCGGCCTGATTCCCGCCGCCTTCGCCCAAGGGACCGGGCAAGGCGCCGCCCCGGCCAAGCCGGTGAACCTGGATTTTCCCGGCAAGGACAAGGGCCTGGTCGTCCTGGGGGACCGCCCCCTGGTTGCCGAAACCCCGGAATCCCTGCTGAACGACGACACCACGCCGTTCGCCAAATTCTTCATCCGCAATAACGGCCAGGTCCCGGAAGCCGCCGCCAACCCGGATGCCTGGTCCATCAAGATCGACGGCGAGGTGAACAAGCCGCTCGAACTCACCCTGGGTGACCTGAAGAAGAAATTCCCCTCCCGCACCTACCGCATGATGCTGGAATGCGGCGGCAACGGCCGCTCCTTCTTCTCCCCGCCCGGCCGCGGCAACCAATGGACCAACGGCGGCGCCGGCTGCGCGGAATGGAACGGCGTGCCCCTGAAGGACCTCCTCGCCGCTGCCGGCCTGAAGCCCTCCGCCAAATTCACCGGACATTACGGCGGTGACCTCCACCTCTCCGGCGACGCGACCAAGGACGCGCTCTCCCGAGGCATGCCCATTGCCAAGGCACTGGAACAGCACACGCTGGTGGTCTGGGCCATGAACGGCCAGCCGCTGCCCACCATCCATGGCGGTCCCGTCCGCCTGCTGGTCCCAGGCTGGACCGGCTCGCTGTCGTCCAAGTGGCTGAAGCGCGTCTGGGTGCGCGACAAGCCGCATGACGGCCAGGGCATGGGCGGCACCTCCTACCGCGTGCCGGTGGTGCCCATCGTCCCCGGCAGCAACAACGACGGCAAGACGTTCCGCGACCTGGAATCGATGCCGGTGCGCGGCATCATCACCAACCCGGCCAACGGCACGAAGCTCGCCGCCGGAACCCGCGCCATCCCGCTGCGCGGCGCGGCCTGGGCGGGGGACAACACGGTGGCGGCGGTGGATATTTCCATCGACTTCGGCCAGACCTGGAAGCGCGCCAGCGTGGCCCCGCCGAAGAACCGCTACGACTGGCAGCGCTGGACCCACAACGTCACCCTGCCCAGCGACGGCTATTTCGAACTCTGGGTCCGCGCCACCGACAGCACCGGCAAGGCGCAGCCTTTGGTGGCACCGAACTGGAACCCGCAGGGCTACGGCGCCAACCCCATCAACCGCATCGCCGTGCTGGTGGGCTGATTGGCGTGAAAGCGTGGCTACTGCTCGCGGGGCTGGTCCTCTGGACCGGCCCCGTCCTTGCCCAGGCCCCTGCCGGCTATGTGCCGCCGGAGGAGGACGAGGCCGCCTACCCCGATTTCCCCGGCCGGGACCACGCCTTCGGCTTCTGCCGCGCCTGCCACGGCTTCAAGATCGTCGCCGCCCAGGGCATGACGCGGGAACAATGGGACGGCTCACTGACCTGGATGACCCAGCGCCACAACATGCCGGAGCTTGAGAAGGCCGACCGGGACGTGATCCTGGACTACCTGGCCAAGGCATTCCCCCCGAAGGCCGCCCCCGCAGGCCGCCCCGGCTGGCGCAACCCGTTCGGGCCGCAGTAGCCCGTCAGGCCCCATGGGTCAGGCGAGGGGCAGGTTCGTCTCAACCCTACAGTAGCTGTCGTGGCCTTCGATGACCGATTGCAGTTCCGGCGCGGCATCCCGGTTGCCCACGACCTCCAGCAGGTGGCAGGTGGCAAAGCCGGTGGCCTTCTGGTCGTAATCCGCCAGCCATTCCCGGAACATCGCCTCGATCGCGGGCGTCGCGCGCGGGTAATCGCAAGGGATCATCTCCACCCCGATCCGCCACGGCTTGGGCGTCAGCCGCGCCCGGAAACATTCCTGGGTGCGACACAGCGTCACATACAGCGGATCGGCGCCAAGTTCGGTCATGCAGGCCAGTGCCGCCGCGTCCGGCGGCGTGGGCGCATGGGTGAACAGGTAGCGCAACCCGCCGGCAGTGCGGTACACCCGCACCCCGCTGCCCGGGTGCGATCCCACCCAGGCCCGCAGCCGTTTGATCGCCTCCGCTTCCGGGTCCTTCGGCTTGGCGCCGAACAGGCGGGAGATGAAACCGACGGATTCCGGCTTCAAATCCACGTCCACGAACATCGCCCGCGCCGCGTTCACCACCACGCAGCCCATGCGGTTGCGCGTCAGGCCGATCTCCGCGTCCGGCTCGCCGATGATCTCCTCCGGCACGCCGCGCACGTCGTAGCTGTAGCCACGCACCGGTTCGCGCACGTTTCGCGTCGCCACCAGCGCGGCGGTGGCGTGCACAGCAGCCTCGGCGTTAGCCAGCGCTTCGGCCTCGCTGGTGTTGGAACCAGCCCACTTCTTCAGGAACAGTTCCCGCCCGGTGCGATCCCGTGCGGTGCCCTCGGCAGAGGCCCAGAAGCGGTAGAGATGCATGATCAGCCTCCGTTCCTGGCAACGCGGAAGACGTCACGCGGCGCGGCGTAGCCCCAGTTTCGCGAGGAAGCCCAGGAACTTCGCCTTGATCACCGCCCAGAGCAGGCCCTGCGCCGAGATCGCCATCGGCTCCGGCCGGGGTGGCGGCGGTGCCGGCCGGGCGGCGGCCTGCGGCGGCGGCGCGGCAGGTGCGGGCGCCGGGGCGGCCTCGGCGGGCGCCGCTTCCGCCATTACCGGGGCCGGCGCTGGCGCGGGTTCCGGCTCGGGCGCGGGTTCCGCCTTGGAGAATTCCGCCTGCGCCCGGCGGGCGAATTCTTCCATCAGCGTGGTGGCGAAAATCTGACCGCCGGAGCGGGCGAATTCCGCCAGCACGCCGGTCAGTTCGGCGTCGGAGACGATGCGGCAGACCGTGGTCGGCGTCCCCGCCGCCTCGTCCGCCAGCAGCTTGTAGGTGCAGGTGACGGCGACGCGGGCGGCGCGCATATCCGCCGCCCCGCGCCCGGCGATCTTGCCGGAATGGCCTTCCAGGTCCGTCTCCACCCGCACCTTGCCCTTGAACTTGATCTTCTTGGGCCCGAACGTGACCAACAGGCCGCCGTTCCAGGTGCCGTCTTCCTCCTGGTCGTCCAGGACGGCGCCCGGAAAGCAACTGGCCATACGCTCCACGTCCGCGAACCGGTGGATCACCTCCTCCGGCCGGCCCGGGACGCGGAATTCACCCTCAAAGTGCATGCGGAGCCCTTAGGCAACCGGCCGCAGCAGCGGCGCGGAGTTGGGGGTGCCGAAATAGACCTTGGCGTAGCCGTCGGTCGGGGTGGAGGCGGAGACCCGGGCGTCGATCAGATAGAGGCCGCCCTTGGCCAGGCCGCGCTGCATGGCCGCCGGCAGATCCGTCTCGCGGTCCAGCAACTCGCCGTCGCCGCCGAAGGCCTTGGCGAGGCTGACGAAGTCGGTGTGCGGCCACTGCGCCGTGCCGACGTCGAAGCCCTTGGCCTTCAGCTTGTGCACCTCGGCGCCGTAGCCGGCGTCGTTCCACACGATCAGGCACATCTGCAGGCCTTCGCGGCAGACCGTGTCCAGTTCCTGCAGGTTGAACATCATGGAGCCGTCGCCCTCCAGCACGATGTGCTGGCGGCCTTCATTGCCGGCGCCGGTGCCGACGGCGAGCGGCAGGCCCTGGCCAACCGCGCCGAACTGGTAAGAGAACTGGATCTCCACGTCGTCCGGGATCGCCGCGTACATCGCCGGCCAGGAAAAGAAGTGGCCGGCGCCGCAGGTGAACAACGCACCCTTGGGCATGCCCTTGCCAAGCTCGCGCGCCAGCACGCGGGGGTCCATGCCGTCGTTTGGCGTGTCCCGCTTGATGGGCGGTGTCGCCAGCAGCTCCTTGGTATGCGGCGTGCGGAAGCCGGTCTTCTTGATGCCGCGCTGGTCCAGAAGCGCGTTCAGCGCCGTGACCGCCTTCTTCGCGTCACCCTGGATGTGCAGGCCGGGCACCACGCCGATGGCTTCGGGCGCCGGCTTGATGTCGATGCGCGCGATCTGCGCGGACGGGAACATCAGCCCGCCCTCGGAGGTGTGATAGCCGACCTCTGCGCCGATGCCGAGGATCAGGTCGGCCTCGCCCAGCAGTTCTTCGGTGACGACCGAGGCGAAGACGCCGGAGATGCCGACATCCCATTCATTTCCGGAAAACAGCCCTTTGCCGACCAGGGAGGTGGCGAGCAGGGCGCCGGTGCGCTCGCCCAGCTTGACGATTTCCTCGCGCGCGCCGGACAGGCGAGCGCCGCGCCCGGCGATGATGACGGGCTTTTCCGCCGCAGCCAGCGCATCCGCCAGCTGGGACAGGCCGACCGGGTTCGGTTCCACGTTCGGCGGCGCGATGAAGGTGGAGGAGGGACGATATTCGAAATCCCAGTCGATGGAGCCTTGCTCCTGCAAATCCATCGGCAGGTTCAGCAGCACGGGGCGGCGCTGGGTGCGGACGGCGTAGAACGCCTCGGCGATCTCCTCGGCCATCGTGTCGTGACTGGTGATGGAGAAATACAGGCACTCGTTCGCCTCGGCCCAGCGCTTCTGGTCCAGCGCCTGGGTGTGGAAGCGGTTGGTCTTCGGCGCCTCCCCGGCGACAACCACCAGTTGGGAGCGGTTGCGGTTGGCCACCACGATGGAGGTGCCGCACTGGGTCAGGCCCGGACCGCAGGTGACGAAGGCAATGCCGACCTTGCCCGTGGTGCGGGAATAGCCGTCCGCCATGGAGACCGCGGCGGCCTCATTGCGGGCGGAATAGATCCGCTTGCCGTGGTCGCGCAGCAGCACGTTCCACAGCCACATGTTCCCGTCGCCCATCAGGCCGAACATCTTGTCCGCGCCCTCGGCCACCAGGGCCTGGGCGATTGCTTCGTATGGCTTCATCTCGTCGTGTCCCTCTCCCGGAAACCCGAAAGATAGCCTGGGCGGCGTGATCTGGCCATCCATCCCCACACCCGGGCCCGCGGATTTTGCCTTGGCGGCGGCATGACACGGCGGCCAGCGTACGAGATTCCTGCGGCGCTGGCGGGCATGGGATCAAATGCTAGGACAGACTGCCGACCGGGTTGACTCAGGATCGGCCAGCAGGACGCCAGATCGATTCCGGTGGCCGAAGCTCTGATTCCGGTAATTGATTGACCTCCCTTAAGGATTGTCTCATAATCTGAAGCTAGGTCTCAAGAAGAGGCATTGGGATACGACTATGGCGAAAACCGTTTGGACTGATACGCAGGTCATCAACCAGCTGGACAGTGGGTATCATCTGTCCGGAACGAATCTGACCTACGGATTTCCGACCAACGCGAGTTGGTTCCCGTATGGCGAGGCGACGGGGTTCTCCGCCTTTACCGCCGCGCAGCAGCAGATGGCCACGCTCGCCATTTCGTTGTGGGACGATCTTACCCCGGTTAACTTTACGTTGAAGGCGGACGGCGGCACCGCCACCGTCAAGTATTCGAACACGACCACCAATATCGGTTACGCACAGGCCTATTATCCCGGCACATGGTCCGGCGCGAGCAGCGCCTGGTTCAACCCCAACTATAATTCAGGGTCGGGTACCAACAACCTGATCCCGCCGACGATTGGGCAATGGGGCTGGTCCGCCTACGTGCATGAAACCGGGCACGCGCTGGGTCTGGACCACCCTGGCACCTACAATGGCGGGTCGCCGACCTACGCCAACGATGCTCTGTACATGCAGGATTCCCAGCAGTACACCATCATGTCCTACTTCAGTGCCAGCAATACCGGCGCGGATTGGGTGGCGAGCGACGGGAACGGCTATTACGCCCAGACGCCGATGATCGACGACATCATGACCATCCAGGCCATGTATGGCGTCTCCACCACCACCCGCACGGGCGATACCGTGTATGGTTTCAACTCCAACGCGGGTGTCTCGGTCTTTGATTTCACCCAGAACCTTCATCCGGTCGTGGCGATCTTCGATTCCGCCGGCAGCGATACGATCGACCTGTCCGGCTGGAACACGCCGAGCCTGATCAACCTGACGCCGGGTTCGTTCTCCAACGCCGACGCGATGACCTACAATATCTCGATCGCGCGCACGGCGTGGATCGAGAACGCGGTAGGCGGCGGCGGGGCGGATACCCTGATCGGCAATGTCCAGAACAACCGGCTGACCGGCAATGCCGGCAACGACAGCATCGACGGCGGCTTCGGCATCGATACCGCGGTGTTTTCCGGCACCCTGTCCAACTACACCATCGTCTGGAACATCGGCACCGACAGCTTCACGATCACCGACAACCGCACGACCGGTTCCACCGGCATGGACACGCTGCGCTGGGTGGAGAATTTCCAGTTCGCCGACCAGACGGTTGCCGCGAGCACCTACCAGGTGGGCGGCACCGCGATTTCCGTGCTGGCGAGCGATGCCAGCAAGCTGGAAGGCAACAGTGGCAGCACGGCCTTCACCTTCGTGGTGGTGCGCGACGGCGACTTGAGCCAGGCCGCCAGCGTGAACTACGCGGTGACCGGCAGCGGCACCAATGCGGCGACCGGCGCCGACTTCACCGGCGGCGTGCTGCCGTCGGGCATTGTCCAGTTCGCAGCCGGGCAGGGCACCGCGACGGTTACGATCAATGTGGCCGGTGAGACCGTGGGCGAGCTGGACGAGGGGTTCACCGTGACCCTGTCCGGCGCGACGGGCGGGGCGGTGATCGCCAATGCGACCGCGTCCGGGACGATCCTGACCGATGAAACGGCGCCGAGCCTGGCGATCGCGGCGACCAATGCCGCGCAGTCCGAGGGCGATAGCGGCAGCACGGCGTTCACCTTCACCGTGACGCGGTCCGGCGATACCAGCCTGGCCGGTTCGGTGAATTATGCCGTGACGGGCACCGGCACCAATGCCGCGAACGGGGCGGACTTCACCGGTGGGGCGCTGCCGACCGGCACGGTGAATTTCGCGGCCGGGGCGAGCAGCGCGACGGTGACGGTGAACGTCGCCGGTGACACGACCGTTGAAAACGACGAGACCTTCGCCGTGACGCTGTCCGGCGCGACGGGCGGCGCGACGATATCCACTGCGACGGCGACGGGGACGATCCAGAACAACGACGGCACGTTCAATATCGCCGCGGCCAGCGCGACCAAGGCCGAGGGCGCAAGCGGGAGCACGGCCTTTACGTTTACCGTTACGCGCAGTGGCAGTGCTGCTGCGGCGGCCACGGTGAACTGGTCGGTGAACGGCGGGACGGCGACGGCGAGCGATTTCTCCGGCGGCGCGCTGCCGTCCGGCACACTGAACTTCGGAGCCGGGCAGACGAGTGCGACGATCACGGTGAATGTCGCCGGCGACACGACGGTGGAGAGCGACGAGACCTTCACCGTGACACTCGCTTCCCCAACTGGGGGATTCGTTCCGGTTGGTGCGACGGCGCCCTACCTGCCGGACACATTTGCGCCGCAGCCTTCCAGCTCCGGCCGCGGCAGCGTTGAAAATGCGGCGGCGCGCCATGCTGGCGTCCATGCAGGTGGCGCGGCGGCTGGTGGCACGCAGCCGGCGCAGGCGGCGAGCATCGGCACGGCGAGCGCGACCGGGACGATCCAGAACGACGATTCCCAGGTCTCCATCACCACGCCGAGCGTGAGCCTGTCGGAAGGCAACAGCGGCACGACCGTGTTGTCCTTCACGGTGACGCGGACGGGGCTGACCACCGGGACAGCCACCGCGAACTGGGCGGTTTCCGGCACCGATGTGAACGTGGCGGATTTCGCGGGTGGCGTTCTGCCGTCCGGGACGGTGAATTTTGCGGCCAACCAGACATCGGTGACGATCCTGGTGAATGTTGCCGGCGACACGGTAGTGGAAGGCAACGAGGGGTTCACGGTGACGTTGACCGGCGCGACCGGGGCGACGATCGGCACGGCGACGTCGACGGGTACGATCACCAACGACGACGCCAGCCTGGCGATCTCCACGGGCACGCCGAGCGTGGCGGAAGGCAACAGCGGGACAACGCCCTACACATTCACGGTGACGCGGACGGGCGATTTGAGCGGTGCGGCATCGGCCAACTGGACCGTGTCCGGCGCGGTGGATGCGGCGGATTTTGGCGGTGTGCTGCCGTCTGGCACGGTGAACTTTGCCCCCGGAGACGCGACGGCGACGATTTCGCTGGCCGTTGCCGGCGATACGGCGCTGGAGGGCGACGAGGCCTTCACCGTTACCTTGTCAAACGCCACCGGGGCGACAATCGGCACCGCAGCGGCGAACGGTGCGATCACGAACGACGATACGGCCGGCGCCGGACCGCCAGTGATATCCCTTGCGACCGCCAGCCTAAGCGTGGCGGAAGGCAATGCTGGTAGCACCGCGTTTACCTACACGATCAGCCGGACCGGCGACCTGACGCAGGCGAGCAGTGTGAACTGGGCGGTGGCCGGTTCCGGCGGCAGTGCGGCGGACTTGGCGGATTTCGGTGGCGTGCTGCCGTCCGGCACGGCGAATTTCGCGCCCGGCGCGGCCACGGCGACGGTCACGGTGAACGTGGCGGGCGACACGTCGATGGAGGCGAACGAGGGGTTCACACTGACGCTTCTCAGCGCGACGAACGGCACGCTGGGAACGGCGACGTCTGGCGGAACCATCCTGAACGACGACTCCAGTATCGCCATCGCCGCGGATGCGGCGAGCGTGGTGGAAGGCAACAGTGGCACAACGCCCTACACATTCACTGTGACGCGGACCGGCGACCTGAGCGGCGTGGCATCGGCGAACTGGGCCGTATCCGGCGTCGGGGTGAATGCGGCCGACTTCGTGGGTGGCGTTATTCCGTCCGGCACCGTGAATTTCGCGGCCGGCGCGGCCACGGCGACGATTACGGTGAACGTGGCGGGCGACACGGCGGTGGAGGCGAACGAGGCCTTCGCCGTGACGCTGTTGAGTGCGTCCGGCACCACGATCGGCACGGCGAGCGCAAACGGCACGATCACCAACGACGATGCCAGCCTGGCGATTTCCACCGGCACGGCGAGCGTCGTGGAGGGCAACGGCGGGACAACGCCGTACACGTTCACGGTAACGCGGACGGGTGACCTGACCGGCACCGCGAGCGCAAACTGGGCGGTCTCCGGCGCGGTGGATGCGGCGGATTTCGGCGGCACGTTGCCGTCCGGCGCGGTGAATTTTGCCGCCAGTGCCGCGACGGCGACGATCACGCTGAATGTCTCCGGCGATACGGCGCTGGAAGGCAACGAGGCGTTCACGGTGACGCTGACCGGCGCGACCGGGGCGACGATCGGCACGGCGGCGGCGAACGGCGCGATCACCAATGACGACGCGATCCTGGCGATTTCCACCGGCACGGCGAGTGTGGCGGAGGGTAACAGCGGGACAACGCCCTACACCTTCACGGTGACGCGGACGGGTGACCTGACCGGAACGGCGAGCGCCAACTGGACGGTTTCCGGCGCGGTGGATGCGGCGGATTTTGGCGGCACGTTGCCGTCCGGCACGGTGAATTTTACCGCCGGTGTGGCGACGGCGACGATCACGCTGAATGTTGCCGGCGATACGGCGCTGGAAGGCAACGAGGCGTTCACGGTGACGCTGACCGGGGCAACCGGGGCGACGATCGGCACGGCTTCGGCGAACGGTACGATCACGAACGACGATGCGAGCCTGGCGATTTCCACCGGCATGGCGAGTGTGTCGGAAGGCAACAGCGGGACGACGCCGTACACGTTCACGGTGACGCGGACGGGCAATCTGAGCGGCGTGGCATCGGCCAACTGGACGGTCTCTGGCGCGGTGGATGCGGCGGATTTCGGCGGCACGTTGCCGTCCGGTACGGTGAATTTTGCCGCCGGTGCCGCGACGGCGACGATCACGCTGAATGTCTCCGGCGATACGGTGGTGGAGGGCGACGAGGCGTTCACCGTTACCCTGTCCAACGCCACGGGTGCGACGATCGGCACGGCGGCGGCGAACGGTGCGATCATCAGCGACGATCTGGCGACCAGCTTCCCCGGCACCACCGGCAACGATGTGCTCGACAAGTCGGCAATGACGCAGAACCTGACTTTCGACCTCAACCAGGGTGGCAATGATACGGCCATCGGCGGGTCGGGGGCGGACAGCTTCTTCCTGGGTGGAGCGTTCACCGCCGCCGACGCCATCAATGGCGGTGCCGGGGCGGACGGCATGACACTTTCCGGCAACTACGCGGTGAATATGGTGCTGGCCGCGACGAGCCTGACCAATGTGGAGCGCCTGACGCTGGCCGCGGGCAACAGCTACAACCTGACCACGAACGACGCGAACGTGGCGGCCGGCGCGACACTGACCGTGGATGCCAGTGCGCTGGCCAGCATCAATGCGGCCACGGTGAGCGGTGCGGCGGAGACCAATGGCAGCTTCAGCTTCATCGGTGGCGCCGGTGCCGACACGTTCATTGGCGGGACGGGCGCGGACACGTTCCGCGGCGGCCTGGGCGCGGATGTCCTGACCGGTTCCGCGGGAGCGGATCGCTTTGTCTATGGATCCGCGGCCGACTCTGCGGTGATCCTGAACGGCCAGACCATCAGCATCGCGGGTACCGACCGTCTCAACTCCTTCGCGACAACTAATGATGTCATTGACCTGAGTGCATTCGGCTTCACCGGTGCGCTGGCGACGGTTGTCGCAAAGGGCGCGAGTGGCTTTACGACCACGGCCACCAATGGCTTCTTCGGTACTTCGGCAGTGGCGGTCGAGTATGCGCAGCGCGGCCAGACCGCGCAGGTCTATGTCGATGTCAGCAGGGACGGGAACCTTGGCGCCGGCGACCTGCTGATCCAGATCACCGGCGTCACCAAGAACAGCCTGTCCGCGAGTAACTTCAGCTTCATCTAGACGACACGCAAAACGCCCCTGGGCCGGACCCAGGGGCGTTGCCGGGCAGTCCTTTCGGGCACGCCGGTATCAGGCGGCCTTGGCCAGGGTGATCTGGCAGGCGTCGAAATTGGTGAACAGGGTTTGCTGCTGCGCCGCATTCAGCTTCAGGTGCGGCGGGCGGATGTTGTGCCAGCGCGCGTCGTTCGCGTGCCGCGCCTTCAGTGCCTTCAGGCCGGGGATCAGCGGCACGGAGATGACGGCCTTGCGCGCGGCCGACAGGGTGACCTGCGCGGCCTCGCCCTGGGCGTTGTTCCAGTTGGCATAGACCGCCTGGTTGACGGCGCAGGTGATGTTGGACGCGGCGGTGATGCAGCCGGCGCCGCCGACTTTCATCAGGTCCAGCAGCAGGCCGTCATCGCCGGCATAGACCTCGAACCCGTCCTTGCCGAATTCCTTGGCCATGCCGCCGGTGTTCTCGAAATTGCCGGAGGAGTCCTTCGCGCCGCGCACGGTGCCGGGGTATTCCTTCAGCAGGCGCGCGATGAGGGAGAAGGTGAAGGGAATCGCGGTCTGCTGAGGGAAATTATACAGGTAGATCGGCAGGCCGGAGCCGATGCGCTGGATGACTTCGGAGAAGAAGGCGAACAGGCCGTCATCGGATGGGTTCTTGTAGTAATAGGGCGGCAGCACCAGCACGCCGCGCGCACCCAGCTTTTCCGCGTGCTTCGAGAGCAGCACCGTATCCGTGATGGAGGGCATGCCGGTGCCCGGCATCATCTTCGCCGCCGGCACGCCGCGCGCGACGAGGCCTTCCAGCACCTCCATGCGTTCATTCACGCCGACGCTGTTGGCTTCCCCGGTGGTGCCGAGTACGCCCAGGCCGTTGCAGCCATTGGCCAGGAGCCACTTGGAATGGGCGGCCATGCGATCGAGGTCGACGGAGAGATCCTCGTTCATGGCGGTGAGGACAGCGGCGTTGACGCCGCCATAAAGGGCGTTCTGCATGATGGTTTCCTCTTCTAACGGCGGGCGGTGCGGGGTGTCTGCCCCGGCCAGTTGACGATGTGGTGTTCCAGCGGGCCGGCCTGGCGTTCGCTGATGGCGCGCCCGGCGACGGAGACGCCGGCCTTGGCGACACTGGCGGGATCGCCCGAGATGAGCGGGTGCCAGGAATAGAGCGTCTTGCCCTCCGCGACGAGACGGTAGGCACAGGTGGGGGGCAGCCAGTCCACGCTGCGCACCTCCTCCGGCGTTAGGGAAATGCAGTCCGGCACGCGGCGCTTGCGGTTGGCGTAGTCCGAGCAGCGGGCGGTGGTGACGTCCAGCAGGCGGCAGGCGACGTTGGTATGGCTCAGCGCGTTGGTGTCCTCATGCCGCAGCTTGTGCAGGCAGCAGCGGCCGCAGCCGTCGCAGAGGGATTCCCACTCGGCGGTGGTCATCTCCTCCAGCGTCTTGGTTTCCCAGAAGGGGCGTTGGTCGGACATGGGCGGGAGGGTAGCGAAGATCAGCTGCGGCGTCTTGCGAGGAAATGGTAGCCGCAGCGGGCGTTGCGGATGTCGCCTTCCAGCTTGTCATTGGTCATCTGGCCGGTGAGCGTGTAGTCGGCCGCGCTGGCGGAAAGCGCGCCGTCCGCACCGACCTGGACCTGGAACTGCACGGTGCCGGACAGGCGGTAGGTGAACTGGCTTTCCAGCACCATGATGTCCAGCCGGGACGGGGAGGGGCAGACCTTGGGGGCGGCCTTGTAGCGGGTGGAAGCGCCGACATAACGGTTGGCGAAGCCGGAACCGCCATGGGAGGAGGCTCCGCCGCTTGCCGGGCGGGCACCGCCGGCGGCTTGGTCGGCGCAGCCGGACAGGGCAACCATGAGGGCGAGCGCGGCGGCGCATCCGCCCCCCTTCAGCTTGCGGACGGTGCTGGCTGGGTTGTTCACGAGCTTCGCCGCCGGGCGGATAGGGCGGCGGACGAGTTCGCCGCCGCAGTTGGGGCAGATGCCCTTCAGCACGCCATCGGCGCAGGAAACGCAGAAGGTGCATTCGAAGGTGCAGATGCGCGCGGCCAGGCTGTCCGGCGGCAGGTCGGCGTCGCAGCATTCGCAGTTGGGGCGGAGTTCGAGCATCGTCGGCGAATCCCTCAGTCCAGGTAGCGGGCAGTCAGATGCGCCTCGAAATCCGCCGGGTCCAGGGGTTTGCCGGTGGCTTCGCGCAGCAGGTCGTTGAAGCCGAGCAGGCTGCCCTTGCCGTGCACGTTCGCGCGCAGCCAGGCTTGCAGCGGGGAAAGGTCACCCTGAGCGAGGCCGGCGTCGATGCCCGGGTTCGCGCGGCGGGCGGCGGCCATCAGCTGGGCGGCGGCCATGGCGCCCAGCGTGTAGCTGGGGAAGTAGCCGAAGGCGCCGTCGTACCAGTGAATGTCCTGCAGGCAGCCGCGCGAATCGTCCGGCGGGGTGATGCCGAGGAGGGAGCGGATGCCGTCGTTCCAGGCGCCGGGGAGGTCGGCCACTTTCAGGTCGCCGGAGACCAGGGCCTGTTCCAGGCGGAAGCGCAGGATGACATGGGCGGGGTAGGTCATCTCGTCCGCTTCCACGCGGATGAAGCCGCGCTGCACGTGGCGCCACAGGCGGGCGAGATTGGCGGGGGCGTAGGGGGCGGGATCGCCGCCGAAGGTTTCGTGCAGCACGGGGCCGAGCCAGGAGAGATAGGCATCCGTGCGGCAGGCCTGCATCTCCACGATCAGGGACTGCGATTCGTGCGCCGCCATGCCAGCGGCGGAGCCCACGGGCTGGCGGGCATGGGCCTCCGGCAGGCCGCGTTCATAGAGCGCATGGCCGGTTTCGTGCAGGACGCCGAGCAGCGCCTGCGCGAAGTCGTCCTCGATATAGCGCGTGGTGATGCGGACATCGCTGGGCGTGCCGCCGCAGAACGGGTGGGTGGAGCGGTCCAGGCGGGCGTGCGTGAAATCCAGTCCGGCGCGTTCGGAGAGGCGGCGGCAGAGGGCTTCCTGCTTGTCCGCCGGGAACGGGCCTTGCGGGCGCAGCGCGGGCGGCTGGGCGGCCTGGCGGGCCTCCACCCGGGGCAGGGCAGTGGCGAGGAATCTTTCGTAGTTGGCGAAGACGGGGGCGACGTCGGACGCACCGATTCCGGACTGGTAGCCGTCCATCAGCGCGTCGTAGGGGGAGAGGTTCAGCGCCGGGGCCAGGGCGTCGGCCTGGGCGCGGACGAGGTTCACCACTTCCTCCAGGTGCGGGCGGACCATGGCGAAGTCCGAGGCCTTGCGGGCTTCGCGCCAAATCTTCTCGCAGGCGGAGTTGGCGCGGGCCTGGGCTTCCACCAGATCGGCCGGCAGGGCGGTGGCGCGGGTGTGGGCGTGGCGCATCAAAGCGAGGTTGGCCCTTTCCCACGGGTCCGCCGGCGGGATTGCGGCGGCGAGGTCCTCGGCGGCCTGCGGTTCCACCAGCATTCCATGGGCGAGGCCGGCGAGGACGGCCAGCTGATCCCCGCGCGCGGCGGCGCCGCCGGGGGGCATGACGGCGGCGGCGTCCCAGCCGAGCATGGAACTGGCTTCATTGATGGTCGCGATGCGGGCGAAGCGGGCGGTGAGGCGGCTGTAGGCCGAGAGGGAGGCTGTCATGGGCGCAGCACTTTCCGGGCATGTACGAGGAAGATGACGGCGAGGACGGCGGCAAGGCCGTACCAGGTGAGGGCGTAGGAGAGGTGGTCGTTGGGCGGGCGGGGCATCTTCATCGCGGGTTCCGGCTGGCCCGGGGTGGATGTGGGGCCGAGGGCGACGAGGGCAAAGGGGGCGACGGCGTGTTGGCCGAGGGCGAGGCCGATCTTGCCGGGGTCGAGCGTGTAGAAGCGGCGGGTGGCGAGATTGTCGGTGGCGGAGGACCAGCCGGCGGCCTCCCCGGGGCGGATGAAGCCTTCGACACGGATCGGACCTGCCGGGGGCGCGGCGGTGGTGGCGTCCGGCAGCCAGCCGAGATCGGCGAGGATGGTGCGGCCATCCGCGAGGCGCAGCGGGACGATGAGATGGGCGCCCATCTGGTTGCGGCGCAGTTCGGCGCCGTAGCGGGCGGTGGGGGATTGCGTGGGAATGCTGCCTTCGGCGACCACCTTGCTGAAGGGGGCCGGGTGTTCGGAAAGCGGGTTGGTGGGGCCGGCCTCCGCCGCTTCGATGGCCAGCAGCACGCCGGCTTTCCAGGCGCGCCGCTGCATCTGCCAGGTGCCGAGGCCGAGGAGGATCACCAGCATCACCGCGGTCATCAGGCCGGGCCACAGGAGCCGGCGGATGCCGGCTGTCACAGCCGGATCTTTCCGATCCGGTAGAAATAGCCGGTGGCGATGAGCCAGGCTTTCAGCGGGCGCACGGTGAGGTAGACCAGGGCCATCATCAGCGCCGGCCAGAGCAGGATGTGCAACCAGTAGGACGGCGCGAAGGTGACTTCCGCCCAGATGGCGAGGGCCGTGAGCAGGACGACCCAAATGCCGATCAACACCGCCGCCGGCGTATCGCCGATGTCGTAGCGCGTCAGGTCCAGCCCGCAGGCGCGGCAGCGGAAGTTGATGGACAGGATGCCGTTGAACACGCTGCCATGCCCGCAACGCGGGCAGCGGCACAGCATGGTGGCCCGGAAAAGGGTGGTCCCCCGGTATTCACGGGGGTTGCCATCCTCGGTGCCGGGCGGTTGGGTCGCGCTCAGTGTGCCGCGATCTCCCCGGCGCCCAGCCAGTAGATGCACACGAAGAGGAACAGCCACACTACGTCCACGAAGTGCCAGTACCAGGCGGCTGCTTCAAAGCCGAAATGGCGTTCCGGGGTGAACTGCCCCTTCATGGCGCGGAGCAGGCAGACCAGCAGGAAGCAGGTGCCGACGATGACGTGGAAGCCGTGGAAGCCGGTGGCGAGGTAGAACACGGACGAGTAGACGCCACCTTCCCAGAACTTGAAGGGCGCGGTGGAGTACTCGATCGCCTGGAGGCAGGTGAAGGAGATGCCCAGCAGCACGGTGAGGGCGAGGCCCTGAACCAGTACCTTGCGGTTGCCTTCCAGCAGGCCGTGATGCGCCCAGGTGACCGTGGTGCCCGAGAGCAGCAGGATCATCGTGTTCAGCATCGGCAGGTGCCAGGGGTCGAACGTATGCTGGCCGGCCGGCGGCCACGTGGCGGCTGCCGTTGCGTTGGCCACGTTCTCCGGAAAGAAGGCGAAATTGAACCAGGACCAGAAGAAGCCGGCGAAGAACATCACCTCCGAGGCGATGAACATGATCATGCCGTAGCGCAGGCCGAGGCGGACGACCGGGGTGTGCATGCCGGGGGTGCGGCTTTCCCGCAGCACATCCCGCCACCAGACAAACATCACGAAGAGCACGGTGAGGAGGCCGACGCCAAGCACGAACCAGCCCTTGTCGTGCGCGGCGAAGACGATCCCAAGGACGAGCAGGAAGGCGCCCCAGGAGGCGACCAGCGGCCAGGGGCTCGGATCGACCAGATGATAGGGGTGCTTCAGGCCAGGAGGGCCGCCGGCCGGGGCGTGGGAGGCGCCGTGTGCGTCGCTGCTCATGATCGGTCCGTGACAGTTCGGCCGGGGAATCCGCCCCCGGCAAGGATGGCCCATTCTCCCCAGATCACCGCCCGCTTCAAGGGGGGACGAGCCGGGGATGGCGCATAATTAAGCGGGGTGTGACCGATCCGTGCCGGGTACTACTGCTTCGGGCCGACATGCGGGCCGGCCTTGGCTAGGGCCTCGGCCTTCGCGGCGTCCTCCAGCGTGCGGAAGAAGGTGTAGGACAGGGTGATGGTGGTGACGTCGGAGGTGTTGCGGTCCTCCGCCAGCTTGGGGTCGACCCAGAAGCTGAGGGGGAACTCCATGTCCTGGCCGGGTTCCAGGGTTTGTTCCTGGAAGCAGAAGCAGGCGGTTTTGTGGAAGTAGCGGCCGGCCTTTTCCGGAGTGACGTTGTAGACAGCGGTGCCGGTGACCGGGGTGGGGGCGAGGTTGCGGGCGCGGTAGAAGGCGAGCCGGTCCTCCCCCAGGGGCAGGCGGATTTCGCGCTGGACCGGCTTGAAGTCCCAGGGCAGGCCCGGGTTGGTGTTCGCGTCGAACCGGACGGTGATGTAGCGCACCGGGGCGCCCGCGGGGGTTCCCGGCGCGGCGGTGGAGTTGATGTTCGGCGTGCCGCCATAGCCGGTGACGGCGCAGAACAGGCGGTAGAGGGGTACGGAGGCGAAGGCGATGCCGCCCATGCCGCCGATCAAGCCGAGCAGGCCGAGGGCGACGCGGCGGTTGGAGCGGTCGGGCAGAGGGGGCATCGCGGGGATCGTTTCGGACTCGGCGAAAATACGACCGGATTGTCAACCGGTCGGGGGAAGCGGGGCATGGTTCCCTCGCCGGAACTTCGGCGAGGGAGATATGGGGCGGCGGCGGGCGGGTTCCAGGGGAAACGTGCCTGGTTCTGGGGTCAGTGGCGCGCCATCTTGATGATGGCGATGGCATAGAACAGGACGCAGAGGCCGAGCAGGGAAAAGAAGATCGCAATGCTGCGGCCACGGCGTCGGCGGGCGATTTCCTTCGAATCGGCGCGGGACAGGTGGTCTTGCTGCTGGGCCATGGTTCAGCCGAGGAGGCCGGTGAGCAACCGGTCCAGCGCGATCGCGGCGAAGATGACCGCAAGGTGCAGCAGGGAGAATTTGAAGGCCGCCCGGGCCGGCTTGTCGCCCGTCAGGCTGACGCCTGATTCGTCCTGCGCGTCCGTCAGCACCAGCCAGGCGTGGTAGATGAAGCCCAGGCCGAGCAGCGTCGCCACCACCGCGTAGGCGGGCCCGGAGAAGCCGACGAACCAGGGCAGCAGGGTGATGGGCAGCAGGAGCACCGTGTAGCCCATGATCTGGCGGCGGGTTTCCCGCGCGCCGGAGACGACGGGCAGCATCGGCACGCCGGCGCGTGCGTAGTCCCCGTGCGCGTAGAGGGCAAGGGACCAGAAATGCGGCGGGGTCCAGAAAAAGATGATGGCGAAGTGGATCAGGGGAACCAGGTCCACCGAACCGGTGACGGCGGCCCAACCGATGACCGGGGGGAAGGCGCCGGCGGCGCCGCCGATGACGATGTTCTGTGGCGTGCGGCGCTTCAGCCACATCGTGTAGACGAAGACATAGAACAGGATGGAGATGGCCAGGACCGAGGCGGCGGCCAGGTTGGTGGCCTGGAACATCACGAACACGGATGCGGCGGCCAGGGTGACGCCAAAGCCGAGCGCGGCATGCGGCAGGATGCGGCCGGCGGGAATCGGGCGGCTGGCTGTGCGGCGCATCCGCGCGTCGATGTCGCGGTCGTACCACATGTTGATGGCGCCGGCGGCGCCGGCGGCCACCGCGATGCAGAGTACCGCGGCGAAGGCGATGATGGGGTGGATACGGCCCGGCGCCACGAGCAACCCGATGAGGCCGGTGAAAACCACCAGCGTCATCACCCTGGGCTTGAGCAGGGCGATCCAGTCGCGCAGTTCGGCCTCGCCCTCCAGCGGGAGGGCTGAGTTTTCGGCCCCCGAATGGCCGGACGGGAGGGATTGCTCCCTCCCGTCCGGTTCGAAGGCGGCGATTCGGTTATCGCTCATCGCGACCGGTCTCTCCGCTTATGTCCCCCCGCGATCAGCGGATGCGGGGCAGTTCCTCGAAGCAGTGGAAGGGCGGCGGGCTGGAAAGGGTCCATTCAAGGGTCGTGGCGCCTTCGCCCCACTGGTTGTCCGCGACCTTCTGCTTGGCGGTGAAGGTGCGGAAGATGACGATGAGCCACACCACCGCCGATGCCGCGCTGAACCAGGCGCCGATGGAGGAGATCATGTTCCAGCCGGCGAAGGCTTCCGGATAGTCCGGGTAGCGGCGGGGCATGCCGGACAGGCCGGAGAAGTGCATCGGGAAGAATGTGAGGTTCACGCCGATGAACAGCAGCCAGAACTGCAGGTGGCCGAGCTTTTCTGGGTACTGGTAGCCCGACATCTTGCCGATCCAGTAGTAGAAGCCGGCGAACATGCCGAACACGGCACCGAGGGACAGCACGTAGTGGAAATGCGCCACCACGTAGTACGTGTTGTGCAGCGCCACATCCAGGCCGGCGTTCGACAGGACGACACCTGTGACGCCGCCGACGGTGAACACGAAGATGAAGCCGATCGCCCAGACCATGGGCAGTTTCAGTTCGATGGAGCCGCCCCACATCGTGGCGATCCAGGAGAAGATCTTCACGCCCGTGGGGACCGCGATGACCATGGTGGCGGCCATGAAGTAGGCGCGTGTGTCGACCTCGATCCCCGAGAGATACATGTGGTGCGCCCACACGACGAAGCCGACCGCGCCGATGGCGACCATGGCGTAGGCCATGCCGAGATAGCCGAACACCGGCTTGCGGCTGAAGGTAGAGATGATGTGGCTGATGATGCCGAAGGCCGGTAGGATCATGATGTAGACTTCGGGGTGGCCGAAGAACCAGAACAGGTGCTGGAACAGCACCGGGTCACCACCGCCGGCGACTTCGAAGAACGATGTGCCGAAGTTGCGGTCCGTGATCAGCATGGTGATGGCGGCGGCCAGCACCGGCACGGAGAGCAGCAGCAGGAAGGCGGTGACGAGCACGGACCAGACGAACAGCGGCATCTTGTGCAGCGTCATGCCCGGGGCGCGCATGTTGAAGATGGTGGTGATGAAGTTGATGGCGCCGAGCAGGGAGGAGATGCCCAGCAGGTGGACGGCGAACAGGACGCAGTCCGCACCCCAGCCCGGCTGGTAGGTGGCGTTGGACAGCGGCGCATAAAGCGTCCAGCCGGCGCCGGCCTCGTTCCGGAACAGGCCGATCAGCACCAGGATGGCGGCCGGCGGCATCAGCCAGAAGCTGATGTTGTTCAGGCGCGGGAAGGCCATGTCCGGCGCGCCGATCATCAACGGCACGAACCAGTTGCCGAAGCCGCCAATGAGGGAGGGCATGACGGAAAGGAAGATCATCGCCAGGCCATGCACGGTGATGATGGTGTTCCAGGTCTGGCCGTCCGCGACGATCTGGGAGCCGGGATGGGCGAGCTGGGCGCGCATGATCATCGACAGGATCAGGCCGATGATGCCGCCGATGGAACCGAAGATCAGGTAGAGTGTGCCGATGTCCTTGTGGTTCGTGGAGCAGAACCAGCGGGTGAAGAACGGCGGCTTGTGGTCGTGGTGGTCATGCGCATCGTGGCCGTCGTGGGCATGATCGTGTGCGGTTGACGCCATCTACGTAACTCCTTGCGTCCGCGGCTTCAGCGCTGGATCTGGTCGAGGGCAGCGAGCTGCCGGGCAACAGCCTGACGATCGGCGGGATCGTTGGAGGCAAACTTCTTCTTCGCGTCCACCAGCCAGGCATCGAATTCAGCCTGGGAGACGGCGCGAATGGCGATCGGCATGCGGGAATGGTCCTTGCCGCAGATCTGGTTGCACTGGCCGTAATACATGCCGGGGGCGTTGATCTTCACCCAGGTCTCGATCGTGCGGCCGGGAATGGCGTAACGCTGCACGCCCAGGGACGGGATGAAGAAGCTGTGGATCACTTCCGTGGAGGAGGTGAGGATGCGGACATTCTTGCCGACGGGCAGGACCACTTCATTGTCCACGTCCAGCAGGCGGAGCTTGCCGGCCTTCTTCGCGTCGTCATCCGGCAGGACCGAGGAAATGAAGTTCAGGCCCCCGTGGTCCGGATAGTTGTATTCCCAGTTCCATTGGTGGGCGATGACCTTCAGCGTCATGTCCGCGTCCTGCGTACGATCCTGGAAATAGACCAGGCGGAAGGACGGGATGGCGATGGCCACCAGGATCAGCGCCGGGACGATGGTCCAGGCGATTTCCAGGCCGGTGTGGTGGCTGGTCTGGCTGGGTGTCGGGTTGGCGCGGTGGTTGAACTTCATCATCACGAGGACGAGCAGGATGCCCACGAAGATCGTGATGACGGTGATGATGATCAGCACGAAGTTATGCAGGGAGTGGATGCTTTCCGCGACCGGGCTGAAGGCCGGCTGCAAGTTCATCTCCCACTCCTTGGGCTTCTGCGCCAGGGCGGTACCGTCCAGCAGCGGCAGGAAGGCGAGGGCCAGCATGAAGCGGGTGATTGCGCCGCCGCTTCGCGCGGCTTGTCCGCGCTTCTGATTGGCCGACGCCGTCAGCCGCCGGAGAAATTGCATCGGCCCCACAAAAACCATCGGACAGCCATCCCTTAACAACTGCGTATCAACGGGTCCCGCGACCCGGCTTCACTGCATGGGGGTACCCGAGGACAGGGCCGAGATCAAGGTCCGGCGCGGGCGCGGCGCGCGGAAATGGCGAATTTTCGGGCGTGTTGTGGGATGGCCGCGGGGCGGGGCGACCGGGGGCCGGGGGAGGGCGGGTCAGTTCTTCAGGTGGGCGAGGGTGAAGAGGCCGAAGGGGCGCACCGGACGCAGAGTGACCGCGGCGAGATCGGACGTGCTGAACAGGGCGCCGAGGGCGAAATCCGGGTGCCAGCCGAGGGCGTGCGAGGCCGGGGCCATGGTGCGTTCCACCCACCAGCGCGGGCCGCGTTCCGCGGCGAAGTGGTTGATGAACAGGATGTGCCCGCCGGGACGGACGACACGGCGCATCTCCGCCAACAGCTTGCGCGGATTCGGCACCACGGAGGCGACGAACATGGCGACGGCGATGTCGAAGCTGGCATCCGCGAAATCGGTGGCCTCGGCGTCCTGCTCCAGCAGGTTCGCAACATTGCGCAGGCGGCGGGCCTGGACGCGTTCGCGGGCGATCTGAAGCATTTCCGTCGACAGGTCGATGCCGGTGACGTGCTTGTCGGCCGTATAGTGCGGCAAGGCGAGGCCGGTGCCGACGCCGACTTCCAGCACGTCCTTGCCCGGCAGGCGGTTGACCGTGCCGACAGCTTCCCGGCGGCCTGGGCCGGAAATGTGGCCGAACGCGAGGTCATAGATGCCTGCCCAGCGACGGTAGGCGTTGCGGACTGCATCCGTGTCCATGGCCGCCCGCGGGGCTTCCTCCGTGGCGCGCAGTCGCTGGCGCTTGCCCGTCTGGCCACGTGGCGTGGATCCCGACGAGGGCGGACGGGGGGAGAGGAGCGTGTTGCTCATGCGGCGTTGCTACCCATGGGGCGCCCGGGGACACTCGGGCAAGGGTGTTGCGTAGGACACGGAGCGGGGCGCTGGCAAGCCCCGGGCCGAGTCGTCGCCTGGAAACCGTGGCGATTTTGCCATTAACTGTGATGGACGATAAATGCAGACTTTCTCGCGTGGAGATAACCGTCCCGTCCGTTGGGCTGATCGGTGGTAGCGGCACGTGCTTCCACCGCGACCGGAAGATGCCTGGTCGCGGCGGGGGCGGGCACCATGCGCGCGGGTTGGATCAGTCGGCCTTGGTCAGATTGACTGCCGCGGCGCGGCCGTTCTGCTGCTGCTCGACATCGAAGCCGACCTTCTGACCCTCATTGAGGGTGCGCATGCCGGCTTTTTGCACGGCGCTGATATGGACGAAGACATCCTTGCCGCCCGTGTCCGGGGCGATGAAGCCGTAGCCCTTCGTCGGGTTGAACCACTTGACCGTGCCGTTGACCATCGACCCGTCACCCTTCTCCCTCGGACGCACGCCGGATTTTCACGCGGCAAGGCGCCCCGTTGCACACGGGCACGCCGGTCGGACATTTGCTGTACGGCTCCGGCACGCCCCATCCCCTGGGTCGACCGTCCCCGTTCTGTGGCCGCCTGTTACGCTGGCGTGGTGCGGGGAACCAATCGGCCCGCGCGAACGATACGCCCGGGGCGGGGCGGGAAGCAACAAATCCGTGCGTGGCGGTGCGATATTGCGCCGCCGCCCGAAGAGCGGCTAGGCGGCGTCCTCACGCCGGTCCCGGACCTTCACATAGGCGATCTGGGCGTGCGGGTCGCAATAGGGTTTGCCGGGAACGGCTTCCGCATCGCAGAAGCGGAAGGTGGAGGTGCCTGGTTCGCCGATGGGCCAGCAGCAGGCGACCGTGCGGGCATAGGGGCGTGGTGCGAGGATCGGGCGCGGCGCGGCGGGCGCGACCGGAGCCGGGGCGGCGGCGCGGGTTACTTGCGGCTGCGGCGTTGCCGGACGTGGTACAGCCGGTGCCACGGTCGGGGTCGGCGCGGGCATCGCGGTGGAGGAAAGCGGTGGAAGCGTTGGCCCGGCGATGCGGCGCGGTGCCGGGCGGCGCGGGGCGCCGCTACCGTCCCGGCGAATGGGAGAGGGGCGTGCCGGCAGGTCCAGCCGGTGCGCCTTGCCGACCACGGCATTCTTGCTCACTCCCAGGCGGCGGCCGATTTCCGCGGTAGAATGGCCTTCCGCCCATAGGGTGCGCAACCGCCCGATCGCTTCTTCGGTCCACTCCATGTCGTGGCCTCCCACTCTGCCTGCCCACAAGATACGGTAGAGGGAATTTGATGCCCACTCAACGTGCGATTCGAGGGTGGGCACAAAAACTTGTGGACAAGTGGCGTCGTTGCCACAACAGCTTGCGTTTGGTGCGACGAATCGCATTGACCAACACTGAGATTAAGCCTGCCCGGCCGAATTGCGAGTCGGCAAGGGGGGGCGGGAGACAATTCCGGAAGCCGGCTGGAGGGGACCGGTGCCGCGGCAGCTGTGCCCCGGAC